>Ga0209123_1000966_pt1 | contig 31644 bp, 26 predicted proteins | sample BarGraIncu00431A_FD_184500 | JGI IMG/M metagenome (GOLD analysis project Ga0209123, IMG submission 184500) | Arctic peat soil microbial communities from Barrow, Alaska, USA - Barrow Graham LP Incubations 004-31A (SPAdes) (version 2) | ecosystem: Environmental > Terrestrial > Soil > Wetlands >... | reverse complement strand
GATATTGGGCTACCGGTAGATTAAATGCTGAGATTAAACCAACTAATGTAATAACGATGGATAATACGATCGCAAAAATGGGACGTTCAATAAAAAACTTAGCCACCAGATTACCTCCTATTGCTTTGCCGGAGTTTGTAACTCATCCGGGCCAATCATTATTACCGTTACAGCTGTTCCTGGCGGAGTCTTCATAAAGCCTTCTACGACAATACGATCATTTGCTGTCAGACCTGCATTTACAACCCACATATTACCAATTTTCGCACCCATTTTAACGGCCCTTGTTTCTGTTTTATCACCTTCGATCACAACGGTGACAAGGGTTTTATCCAGCATTTGCTGTACGGCGCGTTGTGGAATTAATAAAGCTCCTGATTGCATTTCACTTTGTACTGAAATACGAGCAAACATACCCGGCACAAGTAGCTTGTTTGGATTGGCGAAAGACGCTTTAAAACTAAGTGTACCAGAACCCGCCGCAAGGCCTTTATCTACCTGCTCGATCTGCCCAGTGATTGGATAGGTAGTACCATCACTGAGAATTAACTTCAAATCCCGTCCCCACTCAGTTGGTGACATACCTGGATTTTTTTTAGCAAACTGTAAATATTCATTTTCACTCATACTAAACTTTACAATCACGGGGTCAACGGAAGAAATCGTAGCCAAAACTGTTGAGCCGGCCGTCACAAAGCTACCCACACTCAAATCACTAATATCAATTCTACCATTGAGAGATGAAAGGATAAGTGTATCTTGAATATCTTCTTGTGCCTGCTGCACTTTAGACCAATTGGCCTGGGCTGCGGCAGCATTTTGTTGTTCTACGGCCATGGCATTATCTAAGGTTTGCTGTGCAATGGCGCCCTGTGCTGCCAGCTGATTGTATCTACCAACATCCTTACGTGCATTAGCCAGTAGAGCCTCAGACTGTGCTGCAGTTGCTTGATTGGTCGATAAAACCGAGTTATATTGACGACTATCAATCCGGAACAGTGGCTGGCCTTGAGAAACCGCAGCCCCCCCTGTGACCATCCTCTCCACAATATTACCTGAAACCTTGGCCCGAATCTGAACTTCATTTTGGGCCTCTACCGCCCCGACAAACTCATATGAAATAGGGGTATCTTTCTGCACCACTTGCATAACCTTAACTTCTACAGCCTGCTGAGCTGGTTTTGCCCCTTGCTGACTGCACCCACTCATAACCATACTCATTAAAAAGGTGAGTACTAAAAAATAATGCCATCTTGCTTTTGATCTTATATGAACCAATTGATTTACCTCCTTCATGTTGATCTTACTACAGCTACCTAACACCACTAAAACACCACTAAAACATCTATGAAACTACCATATCTTAGATAGAATCATATTCCATTCCTATTTTAAACACTTCCTTTTCAACTGACTAATTAGTCATTTATTGTAATTCGACAATATTATTACAAATCCTCCCACTGAAATACTATTTTTTATGTATGTGAATTCCTATTTATCAAAAAATAATATCCGCAGCTTTCACCGACAATAACTACATTTATATCCGTTACCAGCGGTTCTCCTTGGACTAAAACATTATCATCAGTCCTGTTTTTTGCTGACTGCATTCCAAAAGGAATGAATCACAATTTGAATAGTATCATCCGGCAGGTCAATATATTTCTGGAAATATGCCTTTGTTAAATAAACTACGGAGCCAAAATGCATTTGCACCATCAATCTCGGTTCTAGGTCAATAAAAAGTTGTTGTTCAATTGCTTCTGCATAGAGCTGCGATAAGGGCCCGCACCAGCCTCCTTTACAGGCTTCTTGTTTGGCTGCCTCACCAATGTAAGGAGAAAATGAATATTGTTCAATAAACTGAAACCCTTTGGAATAATTCATATTAAACCGAATGACATTTTCCCACGTCCGTTTAAAACGTTCCTGAATGGCTTCACTACTGTAAAAATCTTTTAATACTACCTCTCCATTGAATTGCACAATTGCCTTATAAAGCTCGTTAATAATATCTTCCTTACTTTGGAAATAATGATAGATGCTTCCTGTCGAGACGCCTGACATTTGGGAAATCAAGGCCATGGAAGTGGCTTGTAAATCTTTTTCACTAATGAGTTGAAGAGTAGTTTGCAAAACAGCTTTTTGCACTTTGTTATACTTCGAAAACATATTACTACCTCCGTTAAAAACCATTGAACTGAACGTTCGTTCTAATTATATTGGGCAATATAATGATTGTCAATCTTTAATATGATTTAGACTGCTAAAAATATTATAAGGGTTTGGTTTATTGATGATGTGACCATCCACATCATCAATAAACCAAACCCGCCAAACTCTACTCTACATCCGCATCCAACATGTCCGCCAATAAAGGGAACGGGGATAAAGCTCTTGGTAATATACCCTGCAGGGCAGCAATGGCCACTCCGTAATTTACAATGGCTACGCCTTGCTCCTGGGCCTGCAAAATACGCGCCAACATTTCCCGCCTAGTTAGCATACAGGCACCACAATGCACCACCAGCTTATATTTGGCTAAATCATCAGGCAAGGTCATGCCACTGGACCATTCAAATTGTATCTCTCCCCCCACATATTGACGAATCCAGCGGGGCAATTTAACAGTGCCAATATCGTCTTCCACTCGATGATGAGTACAACCTTCGCTCATCAGGACTTTATCACCAGGCCTCAGCGCTAGGAGAGTTTTCGCTCCCTCTACCAATACTTCTAAATTCCCTTTATAACGGGCAAATAAAATAGAAAACGATGTCAATAAAACATCAGAGGGGGTATCTGCATCTGCCTTCAGAAAGGCTTGTGAGTCGGTGATGACAATCCGAGGTTTTTTCTTCATATTGGCAATGCATTCTTTTAACTCTCGTTCTTTTACCACATATGCCATCCCATCACAGTCCAAAATATCGCGGATCACCTGTACCTGGGGCAATATCAACCGTCCTTTGGGAGCCGCTAAATCAATAGGGGTTACCAGCACTGCCGTATCCCCTGGATTAATTAAATCGCCAATAATGGTCAAGTCGTCAAAATGAACTGGAGCATTTTTGACCATAGAAAGCTTCAAATCACTGATACCTATTTTAGTAAGAGCGCTCACCGCCACTAAATGATTTAAACCTAATTGCTGTTTAAGAATTTCCTGCTCGACTTTATCCACAGGGAATTCATCAATTTTGTTAATAATCCCAATCACCGGAATATCTTTTTCCCGGCATAACCTAACCACTTCTTGTTCCAGCTGTCCCGCCCCGGTGTGGGCATCCATCACTAACAGTGCCAAATCCGTCTTAGCCAGTACCTCTAGAGACTTTTTAATACGTTTTTGCCCTAACTCGCCCCCATCATCCAAGCCCGCAGTATCAATCATCACCACCGGTCCTAATGGTAAAATCTCCATCGACTTATATACAGGGTCAGTGGTTGTCCCGGCAAATTCTGAGACAATCGCTACCTGTTGATTGGTGAGAGCATTGATCAGACTGGATTTTCCGGCATTTCTTCGCCCAAATAAGGCGATATGTAGTCGATTACCCCGCGTTGTATTATTCATCCCCATTTCTCCTTTGCCATTTTATATCCCGCCCAATCACTCCCGCTCTCGTTAATTGCTGGGCCTGTAATAGCTGGGTTATCTCCTCTTGGGTAAACACTTTTTCCTCGAGCAATATATCAATCACAGGGCGTCCGTTCTGCAGAGATTTTTGGGCGAGTACCGTCGCCTGTTCATAGCCGATCAGGGGTGCTAACACCGTGGCAAGGGCCGTACTATATTTCAAATGTTTTAAACACATTTCTGGCATGGCCTGAATTCCTACAATACATTTTTCGCCGAATAAACGTAACGCTTTGGCCATAAACTCTATGGTCGGCAACAAATTTGCCGCGATTAAGGGATAAAATGCATTTAATTCTAGCTGCCCACTTTGCACAGCCAAGGTAATGGCCAGATCATTGGCGATTACCTGGTAAGCCACCTGGGTAACCATTTCAGGCAGTACAGGGTTTACTTTGCCTGGCATCATGGAAGAACCGGCCTGTAGCTGTGGCAGACGTATTTCACCAAAAGGTCCTGAGGATAACATTCGCAAATCCCCGCTGATTTTCACCATGGTTACTGCGCAAGCTTTGAGCATGCCTGATACTTCGACAAAAACATCAGCATTTTGGGTGCCATCAATACTATTCTCATCCCGCGCCAGCCCTAAACCACTTAAGCTTCTCAGCCGTTCAATCACCGTATAAGCATATTTCCTGGGGGCATTAATTCCCGTTCCTACTGCTGTTCCACCCAAATTAACCTTGCGTAGCCGCTCCTCAACCTTGTAGAGTCGCCAACGATCACGACTAATGGCCTCAGCCCATGCGGAAAATTCCTGCCCTAACGTCACCGGCACGGCATCCTGCATTTCCGTTCTTCCTAGCTTTAACACACCGCTAAATTCTGCTTCCTTGGTCTGTAAAGCACCCTGTAGTGCAGCGCAGGCTTCTGAGAGGGGTAAGAGCAAACGAATAGCAGCCATCCGCAACGCTGTGGGATACACATCATTGGTTGATTGGGACATATTAACATGATCAAGGGGGTGTACCAACTCATAGTCTCCCTTATTGCCTCCTAGAAGTTCTATAGCCCGATTGGCTACAACCTCATTCATATTCATGTTCGTAGAAGTTCCCGCCCCACCTTGAAAAGCATCTACAATAAAATCCTCAGTAAATTTTCCATCAGCGATATCGCCTGCCGCCTGAAAGATGGCACTTCCAATATTTTTATCCAATAATCCTATGGACATGTTGCTTTCAGCAGCCGCTTGCTTCACCACTGCTAAGGCCTTAATAAGTTCAGGATGCACCTTCTGCCGTGAAACAGCAAAATTTTCAGCGGCGCGTTGGGTGTGAATTCCGTAATAAGCATCAGCTGGGATGGATTTTTCTCCTAAAAAGTCTGTCTCTGTGCGATACATAGTTATTCCTCCTCTCTTATCAACTGTGTACTCTGTGTAGCCTTACAAAATTCTCTAACTAATATTAACGCCCCTCGTTTCTTTAATGAGCATTGTAAACATAATACCAAGTAGCAAAATAGCCCCACAAAACCAAAACGCACTTTGGTAAGCCTCCTGGGAATAAATTCTGACTCCCTGCTCTACTGTTCCTTGCCAGTTGTGATCAAGCAACCATCCAAATGCAGGCTGCATTAACGCCGCCCCAACAAAGGACCCTGAATTGACGATACCTGCGACAATACCTGTCATGTGTGGCGGGTTGACCTCCTTACCACAAGCCACATTCAAATTTATACCTGATATCCCAAATCCGATACCAAAACAAATGGGATACAAAGCCCATATAGGTGGTTTTCCAGCATTCCAAACTGTAAGCACTAGCCATACCAGTAAGAAACCCACTGAAGTCCATAGATTGGGTCCACGACGCAGACCTATACGGTCAGATACAACCCCAATCAGTGGCCCCCCAACCATGGTGCCCATTACCACTAGCAATATGTTATTGGCGGCAGCAATCCTTGACATGCCATAAACCTGCATAAAATAAGGCATTCCCCAAAGACCTAAAAAGGACATATACACGCCATATATTGTGGCTGATGAAAAAAACGGCCACCACGTATAAGGATTTTTTATCACTGTTTTCAGGTTATCAACCACGCTACAGCGATCGTCAACCGTAATTTTCTTCACCACAGTACCTTCCTGGGCCTCCACCTCCGTTATCGACGGCAATCCCACATCTGTCGGCCGATCCCTTACCAAAAACCAACAGGAAGCTGCCATAACTAGGGAATAGATTGCAATCACGACAAAGGAGATGCGCCAACCATATATATTTACGACAACAGCTAAGGGAGTTGTCGCCAACAAAAATCCGCAACTGCCAGCAACAACAACCAAACCTGTCATTGTTGCGAACTCCCGCGCTCGAAACCATTCTGCATGTATTTTTACAATATTGATGTAAATCAAACTAACCCCTAAGCTGGACAGAACTCTGCCGGCATAAAGACCGGGTAAACCTTCAGCCCAACCAAAAACTGCCGCCCCAAGGCTAGCTATTAAGAGTCCCAATGAAACGGTGCGCCTAGGTCCGTAAAAATCTGCCAAAATACCGGCTGGTATTTGCATCACGGCGTAAGTATAAAAATAAACCGAAGCCAATCCTCCCATCTCTGACGCCCGCGTAATGGAAAACTCCTGCATTAAACTGTCAGCCACCACTCCGGTGGCCGTACGATGAAAGTACGATGCCCAAAAAGCGAATGCAAGAGGTATCCAAATTATCCACCTTCTGCGATCGAGCTTCTTTATTTTCTGCTGCCATTCTGCGTTCATTGCTACCTCCCTCACTCACTTCACCTTGTTCGGCCTACACCGTAACAACACTTTCCTTATTTATTCCCATAAAACTACAAAATTCCTGCATTTTTAGAAAAGCATAAGATTTTTTATAACCATGAAGAATCCCCTCTAACCTAGACATCTTCTAGATTAGGGGGGAAAACTGCTAATCAATGATAAAGGCTCGTTGACACACAAGACCTGGCCACTAATCCAGCAAATCAATGGCGGTCATTGCCATAACCTTGGCTCCTATCAGCAATCGTTCTTGGGCATAATCTGATCCTGTGGCTGTAGCGAACTCTGGTGTATGAGCTACGATATTGCTACCAATACCAATATCAGGATGAATGGTTGGGACCACGTGGCTGACATTGCCAACATCTGTAGATCCACCAGCATCTTCCAGTGGGAGAACAGTGACCTGTTCACCTAAGAAAGCCATATTTTGTTTATATAGTTCCATCAGCCGTACATCATTAATTAGCTCTTTGAACAAGGGCTCATAATGCACCGTTTCCACTGTTGTCCCAGTCGCTAACGCCACTCCATCCGCCAGTCGCCGCACTCCAGGAACTACGGTATCTTCTAAATAGCCAGATGACATCGCCCGTACAGTAAAGTTTGCTTCCGCCTCATCGGGAACAATATTCGGTGCAGAGCCACCGTTTGTTACAATGCCTGCGAGAATGGTCTCCTGGGTAAAGGTTTGACCCAATGTCTTCATACCTTGATAGAACATCACAAGGGCGTCCAAGGCGTTGACACCTTTATTGGTTTTGCTAGCTACATGTGCTGGACGCCCATGGAATGTCACCTTTAATGGATGGGTTGCATAAGATGTCCCCCCTATGTAGTTTCCATCCCCAGGATGGACAATCAGCGCCGCCGTTAAACCATCAAAGATGCCATCTGCTGCCATGGTTACTTTAGCCCCGCTCGTCTCTTCTGCCGGACAGCCAATCAAATAAGAAACAGCCCGATCACCAGCAACGGCCGCAAATGCCGCGGCTGCCCCATAGCTCATGGCAGCAATCAGATTGTGACCGCAGGCATGGCCCAGTTTGGGTAATGCATCATATTCTGCTAAAAATGCAATTTTAGGACCACCACTGCCTTTCTTAGCAATGAAGGCTGTTTCATAACCACTGATGTTTTGCTGCACAATAAAATTATGGCCTTCTATCCCTTTCCTTAGAAGCGCAGCCGCCAGATATTCTTGCCCGCCCAATTCAGGATTTTTGTGTAAAGTTAGACTGATTTCCTTGAGTTCTGAAGCCATTCCATCGACTAGACTACTAATTTTTTCTTTTAATTCTTGTTTATTTATTGTATTCATATGAAAACCTCCCCTCAATTTTTTGTGTTCAATCCTCCGTAGCCATTTCAATCACTTCCAGGCCTGTTTCACTATCGAGTATCGCCATAGCTCCCCAAGGCAACGTCACCTTCTCCCCAGTGTGACCAAAGTGCAAATTACAAAGTACTGGCTTGTTTAAGCCCCCTAAACGCTCCCGCAATACTTCTATTAAAGTTAACCCCATTGGGTCATCCATCTCTCTATCACAACCTTGGCATACAGCAACCACAATCCCAGCCGTTTGCTGTAGTTTCCCAGCCAATAATAACTGGGTCAGCATGCGGTCCATACGGTAAGGCACTTCACCGACTTCTTCCAAGCAGAGGATTTTACCATATGTATCAATTTCATAAGGTGTTCCTAGGGTACTTACAATCATGCTTAAATTCCCCCCTGTCAAATATCCCTGAGCCCTTCCAGGTGCGATAAACAGGGGAGCATCTACATCTGGAGGATTGGTCACAGGTCCGAGGGGCTCCCCAGTCGTAAGTGCCCGCAAAAAAGAGTCCCTCGTATAATCCGATAAGCCTTTCCCCATATCAGATGATACCATCGGTCCATGGAAGGTAACAAGACCTGTATGCTGGCCAATGCTGATATGCAAGGCAGTGATGTCACTATAACCAAGAAATATCTTAGGATGTGTACGGATACACTCATAGTCTAAAAGATCTAATAACCGCATTGTTCCATACCCGCCACGCAGGCAGAAAATACCATCAATGTCAGGTGACCCGAACATCCCATTGATATCAGCAGCTCGCTCCTCATCCGTCCCAGCCAGATAACCTAGGGTTTGCTCAACAGTCTTACCGAGTTCCACGCAAAAACCTTGTTCCTCCAGCCAGTGTATTCCCGCCAGCGTCAATTCCATATCACCGGGACTGGCAGGGGCGATAATGCCAATTCTGGCTCCTGGGCAAAGCCGCTTGGGCTTGATCCGAGAAATAGAGTCCATACCATCATCTCCTTTTTACATTATCACCGAGCGTATCTGGCTAATGTTTCCGCTAATAAAGCAATATGCGCAGTTTAAACTGCGCATTCTGTATTTTTACTATTTTTCTATGAAAGCCGTCTTAAAATCAGCAAGTCCCAGCACTGACCAGAAATAACCTTTCACATAAGGTTTAGCAACAAATGGCTGGGTCGTGTAATAAATGGGAATGATCACAGCATCATCAAAAAGTATTTTTTCAGCATCGTGCATGATGAGCATCCGGACTTTTGGGTCATTGGTATTCTGAGCCTGTTCTACCAAAAGGTTATATGCTGGATTGTTATACTTAGCATCATTGCTAGTATCCTTAAACACATCCATAAACGTCATCGGATCAGCATAGTCGCCGATCCACGAGGATCTTGCGATTTGGAAGTCGCCTTGTGTGCGAGTTTCTAAGAAAACCTTAGACTCCTGATTGGTTAAATTAGCAGTAACGCCTAGGTTCTGTTTCCACATTTCCTGAATGGCTTCGGCAATGGATTTATGCATTTCACTAGTATTGAACATAATCGTAATCGGTGGCAATCCTTTGCCACCAGGATAACCTGCTTCCGCGAGGATTTTCTTCGCTAGCGCAACATCCTCTACCGCATAATTTCCGCCTTCTTCCCGGAAGTCCTTGCCAGTAGCAGGATTTACAAGTCCAGGTGCTACCCAGGCGTACGCAGGTTTTTTGCCGCCTTTGACCACATTTTTCACCAGATTTTCACGAGCGATTGCCAAAGCAAAGGCTTTACGGACTTTAGGATTATCAAAGGGGGCCTTTTGAGTATTAAATACATAGTAATAGACACCGAGATAGGGCGAAATCTTCAGTAGTCCGGCTTGACTCAGTCGGTCTTGCTCAACAACAGGCGGCTCCACCATCATGTCCACTTGATTATTTTCTACTAATGCTAGCCGAGTGGATTGGGAATCACTGATCGGCCATTCCATTTTTGCCAACTTAACAACAGCAGCGTCCCAGTATTGATCATTTTTTACAAATTCAATCTTGCTACTATGCACCCAATTGCTAATTTTGAAGGGACCATTGCCAATCAACGTATTTACATCTGTCGCCCATTTATCCCCATTGCCAGCCACAGTCTTCTGAGCAACAGGGTAGAAGGCATGGAAAGCCGCCAAACCTAAGAAATAGGCCGTAGGTTTTTCCAAGGTGACTTCTAAGGTGTGGTCATTGACAGCTTTTACTCCCACCTGGTCCGCCCCTACTTTTTTCTCATTATAAGCCTGAGCATTTTTAATAGGGAATAACATATATGCATTTTCCGAAGCAAATTCCGGGCTCAAAGCTCGTTTCCAAGCAAACTCAAAATCCGCTGCTGTGACCAGTTCTCCATTAGACCATTTGGCATTCGAGCGCAAGTAAAATATATATTTCAGCCCATCGGGTGAAACCTCCCATTTTTCGGCCACACCTGGCAGAGGCTGATCTTTGGCATCCAGCCGGGTTAAGCCTTCAAAAATTTGTAGTTCCACCAATGATTCGGGAATCGCCGTGGATTTGGCTGGATCTAAGGTGGCTGGTTCGGCTTCTAGGGCATAACGAAAACTCTGCCCATTGCCCCCACTGCCAGATTTTCCACACCCTGCGCCCAATGTGATAAAGACCGCCATCACCAACAAAACTGCACATGCTTTTTTGTATGACATGATTATTCCTCCCCAAGACAAAAATGTTCATATATAACTTTGCCAATGCTGGCAACCAACTGTAGTCCTTGATAATTAAACTCTAGATCGGCAGTCAAAATAGCAATGATATAAGAACCACTGGGTAAAAATAAAATTCCGCCATCATGCTCCACTCCCGCCAAGGTTCCTGTTTTATTGGCCAGTACCGCTGCTGGGGGGAGGTGAAGGGGCAATTTATCTCGAACTTGCTGACGTTTTAAAATATCCATCATCAATGTGTGATAAACATAGGGTAGATTTTGGTGATTCTCAATGATATCAAACAGGAGGGCGACATCCGACGCACAGGTATCGTTTTCGTTACCGGCCTGCGCTGCATCAAAATCCATCATCTGCCGCCGCAGCATTGTTGACTTTAAGCCTAAATCCGTCATGGTGGTGTTCACTGCATCCATACCGATAAGATCAATCAGCATATTGGTCGCTGTATTATCACTAAGGACAATCATCAAGGTCACAAGTTCTCGAACCGTCATGGTGATACCTTGGCGTAACTCCTGTAAAATACCAGCACCGCCGACACGGACATCATTGGTGACAACAAGGCAGGCATCAAGATCAACGCTACCAGCTGCAACTTGCTTCATGACTTCGTACATAATCGGAACTTTAATCATACTGGCAGCAGGAAAGACCATCGCTGGGTTTATTTCCAGCACTTCTCCGGTGGACTTATTGATGATTACAATCCCCCACCGGCCAGTATAGGCTGCTAATATAACCCCAATTTTTTGGCGCAAAGCTTCCATTTTTATCCCCATTTCTTAGTATTTATCTTCTCTTACATTTTATGTAGCAAATGACAAGCTACCATATGGTCACTACCTCCATCCCTCAGTAAAGGTACCTGCTCAGCACATCGAGCCATGGCGTAAGCACAGCGGGGGCGGAAGGCGCATCCTAATGGGGAATTGATAGGGGTCTGCACATCTCCCACCAGATGAATCCGCTCCTTTTTTGCCTCGAATACGGGGTCAGGAGTCGGTATGGCGGACAGCAATGCCTTCGTATAGGGATGCTGGGGTTTACTGTATAATTCCTCTGTTGCTGCCAATTCTACAATTTTGCCCAGATACATCACAGCCACCCGGTTACTGATATGCTTAACCATGGCCAAATCATGGGCAATAAACAAATAAGTCAGTCCTAGTTTTTCTTGGAGGCTCTTTAACAAATTAACCACTTGGGCTTGAATCGAAACATCCAATGCAGAAATTGGCTCGTCACAAATAATAAAACTAGGCTCGGTGATTAAAGCGCGTGCGATGCCAATTCTCTGTCGCTGACCACCGCTAAATTCATGGGGAAAACGATTGGCATGTTCGGAATTTAGCCCTACCATCTGTAAGAAGCTAACAATACGTCCCCGTCTTTCATCTGCAGTGGATAGGCCCTGAATATCCAGAGGCTCACCGATAATATCCCCCACAGTCATACGTGGATTCAGTGAGGCATAGGGATCCTGAAAAATCATCTGTATGTCGCGACGCAGCAGTTTTTCCTCAGCCCGATTGTTTATGACCTTGCCGTTAAACAGAATCTGACCAGCGGTAGGTTTATACAGCCCAATGATCGTTCTGCCCATCGTAGATTTACCACAACCACTCTCACCCACCAGTCCCATGGTCTCGCCTTTTTTTATAGAAAAGCTCACATCATCCACGGCTTTAAGGTAGGTAGTAGGACGTCCGAAAAAATCAGTGCGAGCCGTGAAATATTTTTTCAGATTACGAATTTCCAAAATATTTTTTTGTTCCATCAGCCTGTCACCGCTTCCCTGTTTGTTTTTGGTGCATCAGGATGTTGTAGCCAACATTTTACACTGTGCCCCCCATTGATTGCTGTGACTTCTGGATACTGAGACTTACAAATCACCATGGCATAAGAACACCGCGGGTGAAATGGACAACCCGTAGGCGGATGCAGGAGATCGGGCGGCTGTCCATCAATGCTGATCAACATTTGTTGTTGAGGTAAATTCATACGGGGCACTGATTTTAAGAGTCCCCATGTATAGGGATGTTGGGGATGATAAAAGATATCCTGGGCTGTGCCGACCTCGGCAATTTTGCCGGCATACATTACAATGACTCGGCTACATAAAGTAGCAATCACACCTAAGTCATGGGAAATCAAAATAATGGCGGTGTTTAATTTTTTCTGCAAGTCTTTCATCAAATCCAGAATCTGAGCTTGAATGGTCACATCCAGGGCCGTAGTTGGCTCATCGGCAATCAGTATTTTCGGATTGCAGGAGAGGGCCATGGCAATCATCACCCGCTGACGCATTCCGCCGCTAAACTCATGAGGATAATTTTTTATACGTTCTTCAGGGGTTGGTATGCCAACCAAGGTTAGCAACTTTACCGTTTGTGCATAAGCTTGCTGCTTATTCATCTGTAAATGCAGTTGCAAGGATTCAGCAATCTGAGTGCCTACAGTCAGCACTGGGTTAAGAGACGTCATCGGGTCTTGAAAGATCATACTTATTTCATTACCCCGAATTTTCCCCATTGCCTCCTCAGAATTTTTCAATAGATTGGTACCGGCAAACAATATTTTCCCTTTTGTATACCTGCCAGGGGGAGTAGTAATCAGTTGCATCAACGCATGAGCAGTCACGCTTTTGCCACATCCGGACTCGCCGACAATGCCAATAGCCTCCCCGGGAAAAACTTGAAAACAAATGTTATCAATGGCCTTTACTTCGCCAGCATAGGTATCAAATGATACTGATAATTCTTGAACATCGAGCAATGGCTCTATCATGATCTACCTCCTTAGCGTCGTGTGCGGGGATCAAGGGCATCACGCAGACCATCCCCTAGGAAAATGAAGGCCAACATGGTAATGCTAATGGCCATGGCCGGAAAGAATAATTGGAAGGGATAAGAACGCAAGCTAGTCACCCCTTCTGAGGATAATACCCCCCAACTAGCCATAGGAGCCGCCACGCCTAGCCCAATAAAACTTAAAAAAGCCTCGGTAAAGATTGCTTCAGGAATGGCTAGTGTCATGGTAATAATAATTGGACCCATGCTGTTGGGAATAAGATGGCGATACAGTATTTGCCAGTTACTAGCACCTAGGGTCCGCGCCGCTAAAACATACTCTTGTTCCTTCAAGCTTAAGATCTGACCACGGACAATACGCGCCATCCCTAGCCAATAAGCAATCCCTAAAGCAATAAAAATGTTAGTCAAACCTGGCTGCAGCACAACCATTAAGAGTATTACATATAAAAGCATAGGTATACCATACAAAACATCTACAATACCCATCATAATGCGGTCCACGCGCCCCCCCAATAAGCCCGCTATACCCCCATAAATAACTCCAAGGGTAAGATTGATCAAACTGGCCACAATACCAATGGATAATGAAATACGAGCACCATATAACACGCGAATAAACAAATCTCGCCCTAGATTATCTGTGCCAAACCAATGCTCTCCACTAGGTGCCTGATTGGCGAGCATCAGATTCTGATCCGAATAAGAAGCATGGGATATCCAAGGACCAATCACAGCAATGAGCATGATAACCACAACTGTATAGAAGCCCACCATGGCTAGTTTATGTTCTTTCAGACGTCGCCAAGCATCCTGTCCATAGGTTGTAATCGGACGGGTTTGCACCGCCGCCTGGTCTGAGGCGAGCAGAGGCTCAAATAATTGCCTGTTCACCACATCCGTCAACCCCCTTCCTTGCTAGTAAGTTTTATGCGGGGATCGAGCTGAGGATAAATAAGATCCACCACTAAATTTAAACTAATGATTAATAAACTATAAAATACAGTTACTCCAAGAATCACTGTATAATCCCGATTATAAATACTCGTTACAAAATGCCGCCCCAGACCTGGAATGGCAAAGATGGTTTCAATGATAAAACTCCCCGTCAATATGCCTGCGGCCATGGGACCGATATAAGTAACAACCGGGATTAAGGCATTACTAAGGGCATGGCGATACAAAATGACAATTTGGGACAACCCTTTCCCCCGCGCTGTTTTAATATAATCCTGGGCCAAAACCTCTAACATACTAGAACGTGTAAGACGGGCAATGAAAGCTGTGGGATGACTGGCTAAGGCCAGAGCCGGCAAAATGACAAACTCCACATCACCCCACATGGCTGCTGGTAGTAATGAAAGTTTAAGAGCAAACACATAGATGAGTAGTGTGGCAAGAACAAAACTAGGTACTGATACACCAATAGTTGACAACAACATGATGATATAGTCTTGCCATTTATTCTGCCGCAGGGCTGCTAAAGCGCCCGCAGGAATGCCGATCAGAATAGCTAGGCTAATACTTACCATACCAAGCTCCAAAGAAACTGGAAAGCTTTCACGAATCATGTCGTTGACCCTGCGGCCTTCGTATTTAAAAGATGGGCCTAAATCAAAGCGGCTTAAATTTGCTAGATAGTCTATATATTGTTGCCACAGTGGATCATTTAGGTGATAATGCTGTTCAATATTTTTCATTATGGCGGGGGAAATCTTTTTCTCGCTACTAAAAGGGCCACCTGGAATGGCATGCATAAGTAGGAAAGTAATTGTGATAATCGCCAGCAAAACGACTACGGAACTAACAAAACGTTTTAACGTATAGCGAAGCAACGATAACACTCTCCTTCTACAGCAGATAAAGAGGCATACTTGATGTATACCTCTTTATCCACCAGTTTGTCAATCTAACCCTTACTTTTATGATTAGTAAGGATCCTCTTCATATTCTCTTACAATTTCTTGCAGGCGGATCAAATTATCAACAAGAATTTCATTGGCTGTAGCCCTAAGTTCTTGCAGACTTTCAATTAAATTTTCATAGCTTGCCGCCAGAGGTAGGGTCATGGTTTTTGTAATATCAATATCTATATCTTCAAACATCATGAGTTCCATAATCTCTTCCATATTGTCCTTGCCTAATTTCTGGACACTTTCTAACGTAGTTTTGATGACATCGGCTGTGTCCTCGGTAATTTCTTTCACGCTGAGGAGATAGTCTGTTGCTCGGCGTTCAATGACATAATAAAGATTGCCTGGCTCATTTGATCCTTTAAAGATAAACGGTTCACCGACTTTAATCGCCTCTAGAATACGTTCTTCAATTTCTAAGTAGATATCATCTAAGCCTAAATGGCTTGTTTTTTCATCGCCATATGTTAATGAATACCCCGACTTAGGCCGATCAACACGCTGTTCATTGAATTCATTATCGTAATCTGTCACTTAGTTTTCCCCCAATTACTATTTAAAATGCCTATTGACCTTTCGACAATTAACTATCTGATTCCTGCTTATTTTCCTGGGTAATTGCTATGAAAGTCATTATTCCAAATATTAATGTTGTTATACATAAGCCATAATGATCAACGAATAATCCACCCCAAAGCAATCTCTGTATGGCTTTATCAACGCAAAAAGGGCTGTCCCACTAAGAAATTAGTAGGACAGCCCCTTTTATTATACACACACATGTTTAGTTGCAATAACATCACTATTAAGGCCAAGCACATTTTTTATCACAACTTGATTTATTACTATTGGTGCAGTTAATGTTATCTTTTTTATTTCATTCATGACATCAAATATTCTATTCTTAGGTATAGTATGGGTAAGTCGTACACTTACCAATGGAATATTTTCATTTTTAACAAATACAGATGTAGCAATATTCCTTTGTGGGTCTATTAACTCCTGCTCAACATATAACCTACCTCTTGTACAACTTGCACCTTCGATGGATAACACCGTCGTGCCTGCTATTTGGGCCTCTATTTCACAACCGTTGGGGCATATGATACATGTATATTCTTTGTTCATGCCACGACCACCTTTATGATATCTGATGATTTCAGATCTGTTTTTTTTATCTTGATTTGGATCATTTCTGCCGGAATGGCTTTTTTCATCGTTACTGTTTTAATGACAATATTATTTTGCAGGACATCAATTTTACAATTTTTGAAGGGCTTTTTTACACGCATACAAATTTTTAAATCCTTCTCACCACTAATTTTCTGTGGAATTGTATGACTTATATGTGTATCGGTTATTATATTAATTTTGCAATACATTAACGTACCTGCTTTTATATACTCAGCGACGCTATCGGCAAGCGCTTCTGCTTCTAAGGACACAAAGTCTACTACATCATGTACTTGTAATACATTCCCCGCGGCAAACACACCATCCACAGTCGTCTGATAGTTTTCATCCACAATGGCCCCTTTGGTTCTGTCGTCTAATTCCACGCCACAAGCTAACGAGAGTTCATTTTCTGGGATTAAGCCCACAGATAAAATCAAGGTATCACAATCATATTCTTTTTCTGTTCCTGGAATTGGTTTCATATTTTCATCAACTTGAGATACTGTAATTCCTTCCACTCTAGAATGACCCTTAATCTTGGTAATCGTGTGACTTACATACAGGGGAATATCATAATCCTCTAAGCATTGTTGTATATTTCTTGGCAGGCCACTGGGATAAGGTAACACTTCAAATACCGCTTTTACTCTAGCGCCCTCTAGAGTCATTCTTCTGGCCATAATCATACCAATATCACCGGAACCAAGAATAATGACCTCCCTACCTACCATCGTGTTATGTAAGTTAATATAGGACTGGGCTACACCAGCATTATACACACCCGCAGGTCTTGTACCTGGAATACTAATGGCACCCCTTGTTCTTTCGCGACAACCCATCGTCAATATCACTGCTTTTGCTTGATACTCTAGAAGACCTTTTTTAGAAACAATAACCACCTTTTTCTCTGGGGTAAGATCAATGACTGTCGCATCTGTAATATACTTTATGTTCATTTCCTCGACAAGATCAATAAACCTTTGAGAATATTCAGGACCACTTAATGTGGTTTCAAAGCGAGTCAGTCCAAAGCCATCATGGATACACTGCCTCAGAATACCACCTAATTGCTTTTCTCGTTCGATGATAACAATATCTTGAATTCCCTTTTTTCTTAGCTGTACTGCTGCTGCCAGTCCAGCAGGTCCACCACCTATAATTACAACGTCTTTATTTATTATCGCCATTACCCTCTCACCTTCCCTGTAAACATTGTAGAGCCACCTCTCCCATATAGTACTTCTGTTGCTTGTTTATTCAATTCTTCTTGAATGATCTCAGCAATTCTGGTTTCACAGTAACCACCTTGGCATCTCCCCATCATCACACGAGTTCTATTTTTAATACCTAGTACCGTTTCTACACCCAAACAATTATGTACGGCTTGTAGTATCTCTGCTTTGGTTACAGTTTCACAGCGGCAAATAATTTCCCCATAATTCGAGTCTTTTGCTATTAATTCTTTTTTCACCTCGTCACTTTGCTTTGCGAAACATAAAATACCTTTTCTGTTAGGATTAAATTTTTCATTCGGAAGTAACGTTTCTTTCTCTCTAAGTAGTGCAACGGCTCTTCTGGCAAGAGGTAATGCACTGGTTACACCTGGCGATTCAATACCGACTAGATTAATCGCATTCGGTGCTTCCGTTCTTGACTCTAATACAAAGTCAAGTATCTGGCCAGTTTCTATATTAATCAGTTTCGGTCTAATTCCCGAGAAATTTCTGATAAAATGTTCTCTCTTCACATGCTTAAACATTTTTTGACCATCAATAATTAACTTCTCCATGGCCGGTGATGTCACTCCATAATCTGCAAAATCATCGACAAGTGCTGAATCTGGACCAATTAAAACATTGCCATCGACAGTGGGAGTGGCATGGGTAGCAAATCCCCCCGTTGGACCTGGTGCTGGATAAACTGGCATATTTAAGAATTTTCCAACCTTTTTATCTAAAACAAAATATTCCCCTTTGAATCCACCAATCGTATAACCCTCAATTCCTAGCATTGTTGAAATTTTCGCAGAGTTTAGTCCTGCACAATTCACAACCCACCGCGTTTTGTAAACATCTTTGTTTGTTATTATTTCATAGATATCATTTTTTCTTGTAATCCCAATGACTTCACGGCCAAAATAAAACTCAACACCATTTTGCTTTGCATTTTCAGCAAGGGCCACTGTATAAATAAAAGGATTTAAAATCCCCGATGTGGGAGAATACATTGCAAATTCTCCACCGGCACTAGAATCCAATTTTTCCAATCTTTGTCTATCAATGATTTCTAGGCCTGGTACTCCATTTGCCTCGCCGATAGCCTTATATTTTAACAGACTTTGCATATCACTGTCGGTAAAACCCACTACCACCTTACCCGTTCTTTTAAAAGGAACATCTAATTCCGCTGCTACCTGATCAAATTCCTCATTACCTTCCACACTACATAACGCCTTTAAAGAACCTGTTTTGTAAGTGAATCCGCCATGTAATACACCTGAATTTCTGCCACTGGTTTCACAACAGACATCTAATTCTTTTTCTAGCACTCCTATTGTTAATCTATACCGAGAAAACTCTCTAGCAACCGCACTACCCACAACTCCTGATCCAATGATTAATACATCATACACTTGATTCAATTTGCGAGCCCCCTATTATTCTTCTAGCATCGAAATACATAGGATGTATTTACATTGTTATATTATCGTGCTACCCTAATTTTGTCAATATACCACCTTGTAGCATTATATAATTTGTTTCACGCCTTTATAAGTGCATAAAACAATTTCATATAAAGTTGTAATTACAGAATACATTGGATGTATTTTATAAGAACAACGCTGACGCGTCTTTTCAAACATAGAAACGAAAGCTTTTAACCGCAGAGGCGCAGAGAACACAGAGAAGATATTATTATTATTTATTATAAACCCTCTGCGGTTCGTAAAACTTATACTTTGATAAAGCAAGATAAACGTTACACGTCTTTTTTTGTCATTGCGAGTGTAGCGAAGCAATCTCTAGCAAGTAGGAGATTGCTTCGTACCTCGCAATGACAGGGAAAAACTTACACTTGCTGATATGGGAATAAAAGACCTCATTTCTCGGTTTAACTCGAGAAATGAGGTTTCTTTAACTTTTCATATTTTTTCTTAACTTGTTTCTATTATAGGATAGATGCAGTACCATGGCATCTTGTGCATCATTGCAATGATGGGCTTTAATTGCTTCAAAAATTTCCCGATGATGTTCGATTGTACGACTCACCACCTTATTTTCATGAATATTAGTAAATACTGTAATGGCAGCATTAATGATTGGAATTAAAGTAGGAACTACCATGTTTTTACTACACTGCGCAATTTGTGTATGAAATTCAATATCTTTTTTCACTGGATCTCGTCCTGCAAGTAACAATTTCTCCACTTCATCACACAACTGTCCTAATTTTTCGATATCCTCTGCTGTTGCATTTTGTGCTGCTAAAGATGCAATCGACGGTTCCAGTATAAAACGGACTTGTATTAAATCCAAATACATCTGTTCCTTATCTTTTACAAATGTAAGGCCAAGAGGATCATCTGCAATTCCTTTTTTTTGAGAAATAAAGGTACCCGCACCTCTGCGTATCTCTACCACATTGATTGACACTAATGCCCTAATGGCCTCTCGAACCGTATTACGACTCACGCCCAATTGTTTCGACAGTTCATATTCATTAGGGAGTTTCTGCCCCACATTATACTCATTTTCAATGATGAGTTGCACGATTCCCTCTGCAGTATCTTCAACAAGTGACTTACTTGCAAATCCATCCCTACTTAACATCGATTGCCATTCACCTTATACACTACACAAATCCTCCCCACTTATTTTATGAAATTAATTATAACTATCTAAGTTGCAATTAACAAATTACATCTATATATAACATACTAAGTTATTGTCATAACGAGGCAGGTCGCAATGACACATGTAAAATGTTTACCTAAGTGAGATAGTGAGATTGCCGTCTATATGTTGTACTCTGATCCTGAGCGCTCTAAGCTTTATGATTGGCCACTTCTGAGTTCTCCTCTTGACCAGTCCCATTTAAAAGAACATTTAAAACAATCGCTGTAATACTACCAGCAGTGATACCACTATTCAGAATAACCTGAGCCCAACTAGGAAAGTTTTGATAAAAATTAGGGACAGCCAAAGTAATCATCCCAATACCGATACTCACCGCTACAACCATAATATGATTGGTGCCATCGAACTCTACTTTCGACAGAGTTTTAATACCACTTGCGGCCACCATACCAAACATAGCGATACCGGCACCACCAAGTACAGATACAGGAATGGCGGAAATAACCGCGGCAAATTTGGGAAATAGACCGAGCACAACTAAAATCACACCGGCAGCAGCTACAACAAAGCGACTTTTCACCTTGGTCAAACCTACAAGCCCAACATTTTGGGCAAAAGCAGTATAAGGAAAACTATTTAAAATACCACCAAGCATGGTCGAAAAGCCATCCGCTCTGAGGCAACGAGCTAAATCATTCGCATTAATAGGTTTGCCCACAATTTCACTCACAGCGATACAATCGCCCGTTGTTTCGGTCATAACCACCAGCATAACAATAACCATCGCCGCTATGGACGCTGGATCAAAGGTGGGCAGACCAAAATAAAATGGGGTAGTAATGCCAAACCAATTGGCATTAGCAACTTGAGAAAACTTCACTAGCCCTAAAGGAATAGCAATCAGCGTACCACTAATAAGGCCGAGCAGCACTGCAATATTGCTTAAAAACCCTTTGAAGTAACGATAGAAAAATAGCACTAACATCAGTGTCACTAAAGCCAAACCAATATAAGGAGCCGCCGCAAAATCTTTAGCTGCTGGATTACCGCCAGCTGCCCATCGTACTGCTACAGGCATGAGAGTCACACCAATGAGGGTAATAATACTCCCCGTTACCACGGGCGGGAAAAATCGTAATAAACGGCTGAAATAAGGACTCATGAGATAAGTGACAATACCAGCCACAATAATTGACCCATAAATGCCTTGTAAACCATGAGATTTACCAATAATGATCATGGGCGTAACAGCCGCAAAAGTTACCCCTTGAATGATAGGAATACGAATACCCATGTTCCAGAAACCAACAGTTTGAATAATGGTGGCAATACCACAAGTTAGCAAATCTGCATTGATCAAGTAGATCAGCTCCATTTGGGATAAGCCCAAGGCATTAGCCAGAATCAGTGGGACGGCTACAGCACCCGCATACATAGCTAGAACATGTTGTAAACCATAGGTAAATAATTTCCCGAAAGGTAACATTTCATCAACAGGATGTATTGAATTTTTGTGTTCCATTTTTAATTCTCCTACTTTTTACTTATTTTTTAACATTTCCATAAAAACATTTTCCCCAGTGATAGGCAAACTATTTATTCTAACCCCTACAGCATTATAAATGGCATGGGCTATGGCAGGTGCTGGCGTATTAACTACAACCTCGCCCAGTGATTTTGCACCAAAAGGACCTGTTGGTTCAAAACTTTCTTCAAAAGCCACTCGCACTACTCCGATATCTTTACGGCAGGGAATTTTATATAACATAAAGTTATTGGTCTGTAACTGACCTTTTGCCCCATATCGCACCTCTTCATACATGGCCAGGCCTATGCCTTGCACAATACCACCTTCTACCTGAATTCTTGCCAGATTGGGATTGATAACAGTTCCACAGTCAACGACAGCCACATAATCAATTAACTCTATTTTTCCCGTCTCTGTATCAACCTCAACCTCAGCGAACCCAGCAATAAAGGGTGGCGGTGATACTGGGCTGCCATAAGTACCCTGACCAACCAGTTGTAAATTTCCCACCCCGAGTACCATGAGTTCCGCCAATTTTTCTAAGCTCAACACTTCCTCGTCAGCAAAGGTTCTAATCACTTGGCCATCAAACTCAACGTCCTCTGGCAAAACTCCTAATAATTTGGCACCATGCTCCACAATCTTCTGCTTCAATTCCTCCGCGGCTTTTACCACCGCCATGCCTGTAACATAGGTTGTACTAGAAGCATAAGAACCAGGATCATAAGGAGAAACATCGGTGTCGGCAGCGTGCACGATAATATTGTCCACCGTCGTTTCTAAAATTTCAGCAGCCATTTGAGCTAGTATAGTATCACTGCCAGTTCCCATGTCTGTGGAGCCGACCAGTAATGTATAATTTCCATCATCATTTAAGCGCACTTCCGCCGATGCGGTATCTATATTTGCAATTCCTGAGCCCTGCATGGTGACGGCCATCCCAACGCCTCGTACTCTTGTACCATTTACTGAGCGTGGGTACTTTTTATCCCAACCGATTAACTTTTTCCCTGTTTCAATACAACGATGTAGTGTTGAACTACCCAGCAACTTCCCCTGATACGCTAGACTGGTCTCTCCTTGTTTGATTAAATTCTTCAATCTTAGTTCCGTTGGATCCATTTTTAATTGATCTGCCAGCTTATTTACGGCTGCTTCTAACGCAAACGTGCCCTGAGTGGCACCATAACCTCGAAAAGCGCCACCGGGCATTTTATTGGTATAAACCACATTGCCCATAAATCTGACAGCTTTTGTCTTATTATATAAAGGCAAGGTTTTTTGTCCTACTACCATAAACACCGTGGAAGCATGTTCCCCATAAGCCCCTGTATCTGATAGGCCTTGTATATCCACTGCCCGAATGTAACCCTCTTTATCGGCACCTACCCGCACCGTTAACCGCATGGCATGACGACTATTCGAGCAGGCAAATGTTTCCTCGCGATCATAGATAATCTTTGCCGGTTTACCAGTCTTCAAGGTCACAAGCGCTGTAAATAATTCTACAACAACAGTCTGTTTACCACCAAACCCGCCACCAATTCTCGGCTTAATAACCCGTATTTTGCTGGCAGGCATCTCTAAGGCTCTGGCTAACTTTCTTCGAACATGAAAGGGGATCTGCGTGGAACTAATCACTACCAAACGACCCATATGATCTAAATAGCTAAAAGCACGATAGGTTTCCATCATACAATGAGCCTGGGCCTGAATGTAATAAACTTCCTCAACCACCATATCACATTTTCCCAGTTCTTCCTCTACATCCCCAAATTCCACCTTCTGAGAGGAAACAATATTCTTTTCCTTGCACATGCCAATATCAAAATTACAATGAAGATTTTCCTCCGGGTGGACGATAGAAACATGTCCCTCCGCTGTTTCAAAATCTAACACTGGCTCAAATATTTCATACTCCACTTTAATAAGCTTCATGGCTGTTACCGCTGTTTTTTCATCCACCGCGGCAATAATGGCTACTTCATCACCCACATATCTGACAATTTGATTTAATATCAGGCGATCGTAAGGGGAAGGTTCAGGATAGGACTGGCCAGCCACTGTAAATCCCACATTCGGAACATCTTTATAGGTAAGAATACATTCCACACCAGCAATTTTTTCCGCTTTTGCGGTGTCGATTGCTGTTATTTTGGCAAATGCATGAGGGCTTCTCAGTAGTTTTACCACTAATGTATTTGCCGTCACTAAATCATCAGTATACACAGGTTTACCCGTGGCAATAGACATACCATCAATCTTGCCAATACTTGTACCAACAATCTTCATGTCATTTTACCCCCAGGTAAGTCTTCACAGCCCTAAGTTGCCCCATATAACCTGTACAACGGCACAAATTACCTGTTAGATAGTGAATGATGTCGGCTTCTGTAGGATGTACTAGTTCATTTTTCATCCCAATGACCGTCATAATAAAACCCGGGCTACAGAAACCACACTGTTCCGCACCCTCGGCCACCAATACTTGGGCAAAAGCCGCCGCTTCTTGGCTAACGCCCTCGATAGTCGTAATCTTTTTACCATTGGCTTTAATGGCGAGAACGCTACACGACAACGTCGGTTTACCGTCTATCCATACCGTGCATAGACCACAACAAGATGTATTACAGCCTTTTCTGATACTGAGCATTCCATATTTTCGTAAGGCATCCGCCAAAAATTCATCCCTTTCAATAAGGAGCATCACTGGCTTATTATTGAGAACAACTTCTATCTGCACTGTAATACCTCCTTAATGCCTCTTGTGATAAGCACTTTACAAATAGCTTTGCGATATTCGGCTGTTGCCCGGGCATTGGTTCCAAAAACTAACTCTTCTACTGCTAAAGCCGCGATTTTCTCAATGTTTATATTTCCTTTAGCAAGCTCCGCGGACGCTTGTTGAGCTATTTTAGCCCGGGATGGCATCGCCCCCGCCACGATAAGCCAATCATTACCTATCTTTGATACTGCTACATTTACGATGGGGAAATCACTAGCTGAGCTCCGTAAATTCTGATAGCTAGCTTTCCTTTGATCTTTTTTTATAAAGATTGTAGTGAGCAAGTCTTTTTCATAAGGGCGTTCTAAAAAATGCGTTAAAGGCATTCTGCCACCTTTATAGAGCTGAACTTCAGTCTCTAAAGCCAGTAACCCAGTGATCAAATCAGAAAACCCATATTTTGCATAAACCGTTGCCCCTACAGTCACGATATTGCGGAACTGAACGCCGATGATATGACTCACTGCGTGCGGCAGTATTCCATTAAAATACTTCTGCAAAATAACGTTGGTTTCAATATCTCTAAAGGTGGTCATGGCACCGATTTCTATATACTCCGGCCCTTCTATTATATAATTCAAATTCAATTTGGATAATTCTATGCCTGTTCCTATTCGACTCGCACCGAGCTTTAGAAAAGCACAGCCACCAAGTACAGTATTGTTCCTTTTAGCCATCAATATGTTGTATGCATCATCAATGGTTTCTGGTTGTACTAAATCGAGTAATGTAAACACTTTTATTCCTCCTCATCCGTGTTATCCACGATTTGCGTATTGGATTATAACACGTCATTACTGATAAGTAAAATCATTTTTAATAATCTATAAGGAGGGGAAACTAAAATAATCTACCACCCGTCCAAGGAGTGGTAGATTAGCAACCTTAAATGCCTTAATGATGGCGATTTCTAAGCAGCAGACCATGAGTCATTTCAATGGCTGCACAACATAAGAAAAATACAACAACAACCCTCATTATAAACGTAAGGACTTCCATGATTATGGAACAATAGATATGCCATGATCCAACGATCGGCGTACTAAATGCAATCACTACAAAGGCTACTAGGGATACTAGAAATAAATAAGTAGATGGATAGTTCTTTAACATAGTCTCATCCCCTTATCATATTATCTTCTTATCTCTATTATATTCCTTTTAATTTAATATTTCTATAGCAAAGTTAGAATATTCTGTTTTTTAAAATTTTAGATCCTCACTAACAATAGTTAATGAGGACTATTCAACTGCTTCCAACTTACTTTACTTTTAAAAGCCAAGCATCCTGATTATTGTTGATGCCTTTCAAATCATGGATAAATGCTTCCAGAGGAGTTAAGTTATACGTTGCTGTTGAAAAAGCTGCCGTTTCAACAATGGCACCCGTAGCGACTTCATAGACAGTTTGACTTACAGTAATATGATAGATGTTCTTTTCCTGTCTTAATTGAGTAAAACTCACCTCAGGAACGACCACCCATCGATAACCAGAGGCCACAGCATTTTTCCGCCAGTTTACCTCATCACGTTCCTTTGCAATCATACAACCAGGCAATCTTTGGCGGTATTCACCCCACAACACCTCACGCATATACCAAAATTCTTTACCTAAGGTCGCGGGGAGACTATTTTTCAATGGGGCAATATAGACCTGCTGCCCACTTCCCTGCTTAGTGGCCACTAAGCTAGGTAACTGAATGCCGGCGTGTAGCGCTTGCTGGCGTTTGTCATAGTAATTTTTTAAGGCTAAATCCACATATTCAGTAATGCGATGAGGTTGATCACTGGTATCCCGCAGCGTCCACTGTATTTCCTTACCAAATTGTTTATAACCTCCGACTAAACTTTGAAGAACACCCGTTACCGGATCACCAGAAATGACAATACGCTTCAACTGGAGAATCGGATCAAATTTAGACGCGAAAGCTGAATTTCCTACAGCTGGAGCACCAAAGGTAATGATTTCAACTTGATCGGGCTTTATGCCCATGTTAATGAGTCCAGCTCCAGCCAACGTCGCAGCTGCACCACCCAAACTATGTCCGACAAGATAGAGTTTAGCATCTTTATTGGCTAACAGTATATCGGTCAGTAGGAGTGGAGTACCATTATTACCAAGAGTTTTGGCCGTCAGCCCCGATTGCAAAAACTCCTGAAATCCCCTGTGAACTTGTGGCTCAGTGGCCGGCACCCCCTTCTTTGCGGCATTCATTGCGAACTCCTCTACACTGTTACCAGCGAAATAGACCTTATCAACTTTTAAGTCAAATTTCACATCTGTAGATGTTTCGGTGCCAACAAATGCCAATACATAGGTCTGCTTCCCCGTGCCCAAGTTTTTTTTCGCAAGCAGAAAGCGAGCACCATCATGCCCCTGCTGTTGAACATAACGGTCTATTTCCCATCCGTCCCGTTCCAGATAATCCCTGGCTAATTGACCAATCCTATTACTATACGTTGCCACGCTGGTTCCAGCTGCTATATAAATTTTGTGCGCGTCTTCATAATCTTCCAGAGCCCCTGCATGACAGAACTTGGGCATCATCAGTATCATTATTATACTGCATAGCACTACCAATAATTTTTTCAAAAAACCACATCCAGCGTCTTATTCCCAATAAGGTCGTCAAATAAACTTTGACTCACTTTTTATTAGTTTACAGCAATACCCATGACTTTGTCCAGTTGGTCTGTACCCGCATTAGAATCATACAGTGCTGCTTGCACATAATTGCTTCTCGTTTACGCCAACGCTAATTTCCCATTAACTACATCGTGATTGATATCTAGACCAGCACAATAGCAGTGTAATAAGTGGTTCATTGTTGCACTGCTCTGATTGTATTCTTCAGCAATATACAGAACATAGCAGGTTATTATCATTGATATGAAGAATACTCTTATCATATTTACATATTTATTATCCATTCGGATGTATGGATTTTTATATCCCATGCATCCAAATGAGTTTAGAAGGTGAAAGGGGTAGATAATCATGAGAATTATCCTGGGAATTATGGTCATTTTTCTATTGGCATTCGGATCACTCTGCAGTGCTGCACCAGACACAGGCATCATCGTTGGCAAAACAATGCCATCCTTTACATTAAATGCACTGGACGGCCATGGTGTTCTAGTAGCACCATCTGACAAAATAACAATTATAAACTTCTGGGCCACATGGTGCCCGCCTTGTCGGGAAGAAATGCCTGAGCTGAATACATTTTTTGCCCAATATAGTGATAAAGTAACTTTCTATGGGATTAATTTACGAGAGAAATCTGATTTTATCAATGATTTTATGTATAAAAGTGGCTATTCCATGCCCATACTCCTGGACTCTAATGGTGATATCAGTAACTTATTTCAGATAAAATTTATTCCGACGACCATCGTAGTTGATCCTAATGGCGTTATCATTTTTCGCAAAAGTGGCCCTGTAACGAAAACGGAGCTGGAAACTATAATTAATAACTTATAGGAGTTTTATTAATATGGATATTTCATTAATTGCCGCTTTTATGGCTGGGATCGCATCCCTCCTATCGCCCTGTGTCTTACCATTATTGCCAACCTATTTTGCCTTTTTAGGCGGTAATAGCGGAAGTCGGTCCGGTGAGAGATCTTCCAGTCAGTGGCTTTTATTACGTAATTCATTTTTCTTTTTGTGTGGATTTACAATGGTGTTTGTCATGATGGGAGTTAGTGCTTCGTTTATTGGACAATTATTTTTCAATTATCAGGAGATAATCCGAAAAATTGGTGCTGTTTTTATGATTATTATGGGTATTCAACTGACGGGTTTCTTGACAATCTCCTTATTACAGCAAGAGCATCGCCCCTTATTAAATCGTACTTTTAGTGGTCCGATGGGGGCTTTTATCTTTGGTGCTGCCGTTACAGCTGGCTGGACTCCTTGTATTGGACCTATTTTAGCATCCATCTTAATGTATGCCAGTACCGAAGAAATGGTTAATCATGGTGCTCTGTTACTGTTTGTGTATGCAATGGGATTTTGTCTGCCATTTATTTTACTGGCGTTTTTGTACAACAAATTTCTATTTCGATTCTCGTCAATTTATTCTTGGTTGCCTTGGATTCAACGAATATCAGGTATTGTCATTATTCTGGTGGGGATTGCAATTTACTTTGATTTAATGAATACTTTACTCGCAATATTGGCCAATTATTGGTAGTATACGTATTTCAGACACAACCTCCATCCCCTTGTCTGCTTCCACTCCCTGCACTGCCGCATTTTTATTTCATGGCAAAAATGAACAACGCTGTAATTTCTTTTAATGTAGAAATTACAGCGTTGTTTAGCTTTGCCTCAGCCTTTACTAATCAGTATTAATATTTTTGGTAGGATAACACTGCTGCACAGCAAGCAGCAAACAAACCTAATCCGACTAAAAACATCAAACCACCTACATAACTACCGGTAACGCTGATAAAAAATCCCATCAAAACCGGAGAAAATGCCGATCCGCCATTGGAAACACCATTCATCATACCTGCGCCAGCACCAATGGCTTTACCAGGAACGATCTCTTGTACTAATGCCCAAGCCGGTGCTATACCGAGGCCGATGGAAGCAATCCCCACGGAAATTAAAATGGCCGCTGTCGTATTATCTGGGGCATAAGCACCAAAATAGATGCCCGCAGAAGCGCCCAGCATAGAAACGACACATACAGGAGCTCGTCGACCCATTTTATCCGATATATATCCAGATGCCAGCACGCTGGCTACGCCCAGAATATAGGGAAGTGCAGAAAAAGCGCCCATGGCAGCCCAGGAAAATCCACGCGCCACTTTAAGGTACGAAGGCAACCATGCCATTGTTCCCCAAAATATGGATGCCAAACAGAAATAATATAGCGTTACTAACCAGAAATGATAATCAAAAATAAATACTTTCATATTCTCCCATACCGTAGTATGGCCTGCCTGAGCTTCAAGGGCTTTTTCCGCCTTTTGCCCGGCTTCAATATAGTCACGTTCTGCTTGGTTTGCCCCTTTATGCTGATGGGGATAATCTGTTGTACAGAACCATAATAAGATCAGCGGAATTAATCCAAAAGCAACCAAGATAAAAAAGCTAGTACGCCAACCATAAGACTGGATTGCCCATGTTAAAAAAGGCATGGCAATTGCCGGTCCTGCCATTAGCCCAACCACCCACACTGCATTTGCTTTACCGCGTTCATGGGGTGGAAACCAGTTTTTAACGTATTTACTTTGCATAGGCCAATGCATACCTTCGCCAATCCCCAGAATTACCCTTGCCGCCAACATTGTGGTAAAGGTTGCGGCGATACCGCCAAGAAACAGTGAGCCACCCCATAGAAGTATAGATAAAGACATGGCTTTCCGTGGCCCTAAGTAGTCACCTAGCGGGCTCAAAAAGACGTTAGAAACCCCATAGGCAATCAGGAACAAGGTCATGAGCAGACCCATTTGTATCGGTTGACCTTTAATGCCCATCTCGGTAAGAAACACATTGTCTGCCAAAAGAACAGAAACATTTACTCGATCTAGATAAGCGATCAGTAAGGTAACTAATAATATCAGAACAAGAATCACTCTTTGTCTGGTGGGTTTCAATTCAATAACACTGTTTGGATTCAATGCAGTAGTATTCACGCCAGATCCCTTACTCTCCATGAATTTGATCCTCCCCATCTTTATAAATCATTGCATTAATCTTCTCATAGCATTACATCTTATCACCATCCCCCTGTTTTTTAGAACCTTTTGTTTTTATCTACGAAATTATTGTCTCTTGGCAAAAGATTCACAATTCTTATTTATTCGACTTCTTCGTTCCCAACTCCTCCCTCTGTCTATTTTTATGTGTATATTTACTTATATTCTTTTTGAAAAAGCTATAATAAAAAGCGCCTCCAACAGGAATGCGCTTATCACTGAATAAATTATGCCCCTTGAGCCACAAAATTGATATGTTTTTAGTTAAAATAACTGAGAAATGCCAAAAACCCTAACTTTTATCATCTAACGGTCAGGGTCTACTAGGCAATTTAAAAATAGATAATACACTTTCTACCGACTGTTGCAACGATAACTACTAAAGAGAATAAAAAGAATGTATTCATTGTTATGCTATCACCACCTTAATGATACTTTATCATTAACGATGGCCGAATTCTAATAGTAATATTTACCTGCTTAATGATTAATTATTGATCATTAGGGCATAAAAACAACGCTAGCCCGTCCTTTTTATAACAGAAAAAGCGATGGTTCCATGTTATTATAAGCGCAGTCAAGTAACACGGTGGAGCGTTAATAACATAGAGCCAGCGCGGACTAACAAAAATGTTATACTTTCTGATAGAGAAATAAAATTGGCTTGATTCCTTATAATCTAAGGAATCAAGCCAATCCATTCTTATATATCTATCCTGCAAGTATTTTCATTCACGATAAAACATCAAATAGTAATCTCATAATCTGATAAAAAATTCAGTCGTTCTATTTTGAAATTCGCATTTGCCAATATCTCTGGCCAAATGGTGACCATCTGGTATACTTTATATTTTTTTTCTGTAGGTAAGTTATTCCACTTAACAAGGGCTGGATCGGTTTTTGCCCCCTTATCCTTCACATTATCTTTTTTCCAGCCAGCCCTTTTTTGATAGCGACACCACTGGGTATGATCATATTCCGCCAGCATATTTAATTCTTTTTCTGTAAAGTGCAAAATGGCTGGCGTCTCTTTTACTGAAACAACATCATAATTAATTGTTAGCAAGGCATCTGGAATGACTCTTGCTTGATTACGTACGGATTCTTTCAGATCTTCATCAAGTTCTTCCCATCTTCTTAGAAATTCAGACTCTACATTGCTATCAGACTCGTTAAGCTCTCGATATTTCTCATGGATAGCCATTGACAGACTTTCTATTTTTTCGCTAAAGAAGGTATCATGCATCAAGTGACGTAAAAATTCTTCTTCATCCACATGCAACCTCAATTGTTCTTTTGACGGCAGATAGGATTGCTCCCATTTTTTTGCATTTGTGAGCAAACTCATCTCTAATATCGCTTCCATGGATCTTGACTCATGTTTATACCGTGGAATTTTTAGCAATGCACGTAATACTCCATTATCAATTTGAG
>Ga0209123_1000965_pt1 | contig 31654 bp, 21 predicted proteins | sample BarGraIncu00431A_FD_184500 | JGI IMG/M metagenome (GOLD analysis project Ga0209123, IMG submission 184500) | Arctic peat soil microbial communities from Barrow, Alaska, USA - Barrow Graham LP Incubations 004-31A (SPAdes) (version 2) | ecosystem: Environmental > Terrestrial > Soil > Wetlands >... | reverse complement strand
TTTCTCGACTGCATCCAGCACCTTGAGTGCCTCTGCCATAACTTCCGGCCCAATGCCGTCACCCGGCAGTACCGCCACTTTAAAAAGCTTTCCCATTCCGCAAACCTCCAGTGTGTATTGAACCTTAGATTCTATGGGCGAGGTTACCTGTTGTCAACATAAAAAAGGCCGTCAAACTTAGGTTTAACGGGCCTATACCTCTGCTTCAGGCGCACAATACGCCTTTTCGGGACGCTTGGGTCTCCTAGCTCAGGTCGCGAGTTGCCAGAGGACACAGGGTGCAATTCGTCAGGCTCTCCCGTTTTGGCGAAAATGGGGCGCCAGCTGACCGGCACTCTAATGTGTCCGCAGGCGAGAAAGTTTTATCCACTGCTCAAGGCGGACGGATCAACGATAAATTTGTAGTTTATTTTCATGAAAGTATGTGGTATATTTTTATCGCAGTCACCCAAACATGCCGCGGTTAACAGCATGCCACGCGATTAAAATTAGGCAGATCACACAACACTTCGTAATTGCGGATCAAATCTCATAGAGTAGGGACCAGAAAGGCTTTCCCGGCTTATTCGGTGGGTCTTGACCAGGGTCAGGTAAAGCGCTTGACAATGACAAACCGTTGGATTACTTTTTATTTCCGGATGGTAATTTGTTAAGCTGAATGCAATGAGCGCTTGATGAGTGTTGAGCTCCGGCAGATCTATGGATGAGATGAGCACAAAATATCCTCTACACTGAAAATAGTTCCGCGCTGCTACACTAAACTGGCAGCAAGCTGCGCTTGCCCAGAGCATTTATTCGATATCTACTGTCCCCGATGCCAATGTATTACTGAAGCACTCTTGAATAGCAGCTGAAAACGAATGCTGCTCCTTTCCGGCTTGGAGACAAAATGAAATGCGTATTTTCGCCACGGCACCTGATAACGGCTCTTGCTCTTTTAGCCGTCACTGCGTGCGCGGCCCCGGCAGGAAAGCAACTGATGGGTGATCCCCAGAATCCCTACCCCCTCAAAGCAGCCCCCAAAGTCGGCGATATCGTGCATCTGCCAACCGGAACCGTCGTCAGCCTCGCCCAGATGCTTGCGGTGACCTGTGACGCCCGGGTGGTCTACGTTGGCGAAACCCACGACAACCCCGCTTCGCACCGCCTGGAATTGATCGCACTCCAGGGACTTGAGGAGCGGCACCCCGGCAAGGTCGCGCTCGGCATGGAAATGTTCAGCCGTTCCCAGCAACCGGTACTCGACCGCTGGGTCACGGGCAAACTGGATGAAAAAGCGTTCCTCAAGGAGTCACGCTGGTTCGACACCTGGAAGATGGATTTCGACTATTACCGCGACCTGCTGATCTTCGCGCGCGACCGGCATATCCCGATCATCGCGCTGAACGCCGAGAAGAGCCTGGTGCAGGCGGTGACCAACAAGCCCTATGCGGAGCTTACTGCCGAGCAGAAGGCCCAGCTACCGCAGCTGGACGAGACGGATCCTTATCAGCGCGGCATGGTCGAGGGGTTCTTCGCCGGCCACAGCCACGGCAAAATGGTGCTGGACGGTTTTCTGCGCGGCCAGACCGTCTGGGACGAGACCATGGCCGAAACAGCGGCTAAATTCCTGGCAAGTCCCGACGGCAAGGAGCGGCACCTGCTGGTAATCGCCGGCGGCAACCATATCAGCCACGGCTTCGGCATACCGCGTCGCGTCTTTCGCCGCATCCCGACTTCTTACCAGCTGATCGGTGGGCAGGAAATAGAGATTTCCGCCGGGAAGAAAGTGGAGCTAATGGAAGTCGAGCTTCCCGACTATCCCATGGTCTCCTACGATTTCATGAACTACTTCAGCTACGAGGAACTCCCCAAGACCGGGGTTTTGCTCGGCGTAGCCTTCGAACCCGCTCCCAAGAGTCGCGGACTGACGGTCCTCACGGTGGTTGCCGGTTCCAACGCGGAACACGCCGGGGTGAAGCAGGCAGACCTGCTGGTTGCGCTGGACGGCGAACCTCTGACGGAGAGCTTCGACCTGATCTACGCGATGAAGAAAAAACATACCGGCGAACGAAGCACGCTGACGGTTGAGCGGGCGGGGACGCAACTGAAACTTGACGTAGTCTATGAGAAAGGCAGCGAAGAGCATCAGCACGGTAAACCATAGGGAAACCGGACCCTGCGCCAGCAAGGAGGTCCCTGGGAGCGTCCTTCAGGTCGCGAATACCGCTGGGAACCCGCCGACAACAGCCGATACGGCCCCCTGGTGGATATCTCTTGCCGTTGCAGGTTGCCAATGGTATTAGTTGACGAGCAGCCTAAGTGATCAAGTTCCCTTTGCTTTCCTAAGCAGCGGGTTGAACCATAGCAACTTTCTGACAACAAATTTGAAGAGGGAGGCAGCGCATGTATTCTATGAGCAATGTCGGAAGAAACACCATCGCAATGGTTCTGGCCGGTGGCAAAGGGGAGCGTCTCAGCCCTCTCACGATTAGAAGGGCGAAGCCGAGCGTTATGTTCGGCGGAAAATACAAGATCATCGACTTTGTCCTCAGTAACCTGTTCAACTCAGGGATCAAGAAGGTCTACATCCTGACCCAATACCGCGCCTACTCCCTGAACAAACACATCCGCGAATCATGGGGCAAATGGACCGGCCTGGGCGAGTTCTATGTCGCCATCTCGCCCGAGACCAACAGCGAGAGCGAGGAATGGTTCAAAGGAACCGCCGACGCGATCCTGCAGTACCTGAGATTCGTGGAATCTTCCGATGCTGATTACGTGGCGATTTTCGGCGGCGACCATATCTATAAGATGGATATCAGCCAGATGATCGACTACCATCGCAGAAATCGCGCCGACCTCACCCTGGCAGCCCTTGAGGTACCGGCCGAGGAAGCCAAGCGCTTCGGCGTTTTCTCCGTCGACGACGACTACCGTGTCACCGCCTTTGCGGAAAAGCCCTCCAACCCCCAGACCATCCCCGGCAGGGAGACCTGCTTCGCCTCCATGGGAAACTACATCTTCTCCACCAAGAAACTGATCGAAGTGCTGCAGGAAGGAAAGAAGCTGCATGAGGACCTCGACTTCGGAAAGCACGTCATCCCGATGATGCTGGCAAACCGCGACAAGGTGTTCGCCTACAACTTCAACGACAACCTGATCCCCGGCATGAGGGCGGAAGAGAAAGGATACTGGAAGGATGTCGGGACGATCGAATCCTACTACGAGGCCAACATGGACCTCATCCATGTCTCGCCCCAGCTTAACCTCTACAACTACAAATGGCCGATCCTCACCAACCAGGGGAACCTGCCGCCGGCCAAAACCATCTTCGACCAGGACGACCGGCGCGGCCTGAACATCGACTCCTACGTCTGCGCGGGATGCGTCACCAGCGGAGGCACGGTCAAAAGGTCCATCCTCGGTCCGCGCTGCAAGGTGAACAGCTACAGCCTGGTCGAGGACTCCATCCTTTTCGAGAATGTCACCATCGGCAGAAATGCCAAGATTAAAAAGGCGATCATCGATAAGAACATCACGATACCCGACGGCACCGAGATAGGCTACGACCACGATGAGGACACGCGCCGGGGGTACCGGGTGACCGAATCCGGAATTGTCGTCGTTTCCGCAGACAGCAAGTTCTTGCCGTAACAGGAACCGCCGGGGAGGGATCCACCAGGCAATAAGCAAGCCGGCTCCCCATTCGATAAGCTGCCACATCCCGCTTCAATCAAGACTCTCGCAGTGTGGCATCCCAGGACGCGATCCCTTCGCCTTCTGGGATGCTGCGCTTCGAGAGATCTCAACTTTCCGATAGACCTCAGTCCGTCGCGACAACTAACCCCGGGAATGCTACATGAAAATTTTTGACCGCAGCGGCGTAGGTGCGCTGTTCTTTGCCGTACTGATCCTACTCGGCGTCTGTGCCGGAACTCCGGTCCATGCCGCGGGCTCACGGGACGTGCTCTGGAATATCCTCAATAGCTGCGTGAATCCTGACATCCCCGATTACCGTGCCACCTGCCGGGCGCCACGGGTGGACACACCCAGCGCAGCAGGGAAATCGTGCCGGGAGACCACCGAGGTCTGGGCCGAGACCGAGGCGTACGTCGCCCTGCGTGACCGAAAGATGTGCGACTGCACGGACGACTTCGTACACGGGATCGTCCTGCCGCGCTCGCGCGTCACGGGAGTGGAAGATCCACGCCGCCCCGACGGCATCTGGGGTTTCGCCTGGGCGGTCGCCTGCAGCAAGATCGGCGACGACTCCACCATTGCCCTGGCGGTAAACCCGGCGGGGATGCGCGACCAGGACCAACTTCACGTGCATATTGTCCGGCTGCAAAAGGATGCGCGGCTGCGCTTTCGCGCGGAGCAGGTGAGGCAGGTAACGAGCCTGGACGAGGTGTGGGGGGCTGCCAGCGGGGTCGCTTCGGCGGCGGGTCTTGCCGACTACGGCATATTGATCGCCCGCAATCCGGGGGGAAGTTTTACGGTGCTTGTCGACAAGGTGAGCCCCGAGAAGAGTTATGGGGTCGCGCGCTGCCGCTAGCTAGAAGGAGCACTCACTTACCCCAGAGCTCCTTAAGCCGGCCCCGGCGGCCGCAACTTTCGTAGTACCGTTTGTACTCAAGCGGATTCTTTCGGTAATACTGGTGGTGGTATTCCTCGGCAGGATAGAACTCGCCGGCAGGACGGAGTTCGGTGGCAATCGGGCGCCCGAACGACTTGCACTCCTCGAGCTCCAGCTTGGACCGCTCGGCTTCCCTTCTCTGCTCATCGTCCTGGTAGAAAATGGCACTTTGGTACTGGCTTCCGAAATCGCAGAACTGGCGGTTTCGTGAAGTCGGGTCGATGTTGCGCCAGAAAACGCCCAATAATTCGGGGTAGCTTATTCGGGCCGCGTCGAACCTGACGCACACCGCCTCAAGGTGACCGCTCTCACCCGAGCAGACCTCCTGGTAGCTCGGGTTTTCGCTATACCCCCCGATATAGCCGGGGATGACGGAGATTACCCCCGGAAGAGCGTCGAAGACCGGCTCCATGCACCAGAAACAGCCGCCGGCGAAGATTGCCGTGTCCGTTCCTTGCTCAAAACTCTCGTTTTCCATATCGCCTCCGCGCTTGGGCTACAACCTTCCTCTCATCCTTAAAAGCTCTCCCTCGCCCTTCGGGAGAGGGTCGGGGTGAGGGAGTTGCCGCCTGCTCGAAATTCGCCACCACCGAAACCCTCTGGATTAAAAAACTGTCGCTTCGGACAGCTCGGGAGGCACACTCACTACGTGGCGCCTCCCTCACCCCTGCCCCTCTCCCGGAGGGCGAGGGGTTCCTGACACGTCACAACCTCTCTACTCCTAACCGGTGACCGCGATCACCTCTTCGTAGGTCGTTATCCCTTGCAACATCTTCTTGATGGCAACCTCGCGCAAGGGCACCATGCCGTCACGCCTGGCAACCGCCTGCAGGCTGGCGGGGTCGAGCCGGTCGGAGACTACCGTCCGAATTCCTTCGCTTACCTCGAGCACCTCGAAAATCCCGGTCCTTCCCCGATAGCCGGTCCCCCGGCACTCTCCGCACCCAGCTCCATAATTGACCCGACCCGCCTTCTTGAGTCCCAGGTACTCAAGTTCGTCACCCGTGAGATCGCGCTCTCTTTTGCAGGCAGGGCAGATCTTGCGTAAAAGCCGCTGCGCTATGATCCCTATGACGGTCGAGGTGATCAGAAAGGGGGGAACGCCCAGATCGATGAGCCTCGTTATGGAGGAAGGGGCGTCATTGGTGTGCAGCGTCGAAAGTACCAAGTGCCCGGTAAGAGCCGCCTGAACCGCATTCTCGGCGGTCTCCCGGTCCCGGATCTCGCCGATCATGATGATGTCGGGGTCCTGGCGCAGGATGTTTCTGAGCACGTTGTCGAAGGTCACCCCGATGGCGCTCTGCACGCCGACCTGGTTGAACTCCTCCATGACCATCTCGATCGGGTCCTCGACCGTGACGATGTTCACCTCGGGGGAGGAGAGGGACCGTAGCGTCGAGTAAAGGGTCGTGGTCTTGCCGGAACCGGTCGGCCCGGTCACCAGGATGATCCCGTTGGGCCTTCGGATGAAGGAGTTGTAAAGCCCGAACTCACGGGGATAGAAACCTATCTGATCCAATTCCTGCATCAGCACGTCGGGGTCGAAGATCCTGATGACCACCTTCTCCCCAAAGGCGACCGGCAGGGTCGAGACGCGCAACTCGATCTCCTTTCCCCCGTGGCTGGTCTTGATCCTGCCGTCCTGCGGGCGCCGCTTCTCTGCCAGGTCCATACGGGACAGCATCTTGATGCGCGACACGATCGGGGGATGCAGCTGCCTCGGCACCACGTGTACGTTATGGAGCACCCCATCCACCCGAAGCCGCACCAGCGATTTATCCCGCTTGGGCTCGATATGAATGTCGCTCGCGCGCTGGTCGAAGGCGTACTGCAGCAGGAACTCGACGGCGGAGACCACGTGACGGTCGTTCCCCTCGATCTCGTGCCCCAGCTTCAAGCGCACGAACTGCTCCAGGTTCCCGAGGTCGACGGCGGTCCCGACCTCGCTCTCGGCCGCCTGCACTGAAGCGCGGAAGCCGAAGAACTCCCTGAGGATCTTCAGGATATCGTTTCGTGAGGCCAGCACCCGCCGAAACTCCATGCGCTTCACGCTTCTGAGTTCCTCGACCACCTCGTCATTGAACGGGTCGGCGACGGCCAGTGTCACGACACCTTCGGCGAAACCGACCGGGACGATCAGGTGCTTCAGGGCGAAGGGGCGCGAGATGTGCGCCGTCACCAGATCCAGATCGAGCTTCATCGGGTTGATTTTCAGGTACGGCATGCCGACCGCAGCCGCGAGGGCCTCGGTGATGGCGTCCTCGGTCAGCAGCTTTCCGGGAAAACCGGGCACCTCCAGGTTCAGCGAGGCGATCACCTCGGCTGGAGAGGCCTTCTCCGGGGTCTGCTGCAGGCGCCTCGAATAGCCGGCCTGCTGAGCCCCCTGCAGACGCGCAGCCTGTGCCTCGCCCTGATCGGTCAAAAGCTGCAATTGGGTTAGGTCAAGGAGCCCTCGCTGAGATAGGATCTGCGCGACGTTCTGTATGGTTACCGTCCTTTTCTTCGACATTGCAGCTCCCGTTTTCCCCATGAGTATCTTATCCGGAGTATCGGCGAGAACCCTTGTAAAGTCAAGGGGCTCCGCCGTTGACTTTAGCTGCCGGGAGGGATATCATTAGTGAAGGCTGTGCAATGAAATCATATTTCACATGAGGAGGTGCAACCATGCTGGAACTCTTGGAAAAAGCAGCACTCACCGCGTTAGGCGCCGCATCGCTCACCCAGAAGAAGGGGGAGGAAATGGTGCAGGAGCTGAAGGCGCGCTACAGGATGAGCGAAGAGGAAGGCAGAGCGTTCCTGGACCGGATCCAGGATATCGCACGGGCCGGACGCGAGCGCACCTCGGAAATCGCCGAGGCCGAGGTGAAACGTGCGCTGGACCGGATGGGGATGGTGTCGCGCGAGGATTTCGAACGTCTGGAGCGCCGCGTCAAGGCTCTGGAAGCCATCCAATTGGAGGACGAGGAGCCGGGAACTGAATGCTGAGGATTATGCAGTTCAACCGCAACGTCCGCAGCATCCGTCGCTACCGCCAGATCATCTCGGTCTTCGCCGGGTACGGCCTGGGGCACCTGCTGGAATATCTGAACCTTTCCGGGGTCGTGGCGCTGTCGCGCCGCGTCATGCGCCGCGATGGCGGAAAGGCGTCTCACCTCTCCCCCCCGGAGCGGCTGAGGCTTGCCATGGAGGAACTCGGCCCCACCTTCATTAAGCTGGGGCAGCTGCTCTCCACCCGCGCCGACATCATCCCCGCCTCCTTCATCCACGAGTTCGCCCGCCTGCAGGATAGCGTCCCGTCCATACCGTTCGAACAGATCCGGGACCAGATCGAACTGGCGCTGGGGGTGCCGATCCAGGATCGCTTCCAGCTCCTGGAGCCGGAAGCGATCGCCGCGGCCTCCATAGCTCAGGTGCACCGCGCCCGACTCAACTCTGGCGAGGACGTGGTGGTGAAGGTGCGCCGCCCCGGGGTGATCGAGGCAGTCGAGACCGACATCGACATCCTGATGGACTTGGCGTACCTACTGGAGCGCCACATGCCGGGGAGCGACATCTACGACCCGGTCGGCGTGGTGCGGGAGTTCGCCTACACCATCCGGCGCGAGATGGACCTCTCCCGCGAGGGGCACGCCATCGAGAAAATCCGCGACAACTTCATCGGGGACGCCACCCTCTTTTTCCCTCAGGTCTACTGGGAGGCGACCGCCAAGGAGATCCTCACCTTAGAGTTCGTGAGCGGCATCAAGATAAACGACCTGGACGCGCTCGAGGCCGCGGGGCTGGACCGCTGCGAGATCGCCCGGCGCGGCGCGGTCGCCTTCCTGAAAATGGTGCTGGATCATGGTTTTTTCCACGGCGACCCACATCCGGGAAACGTGCTGATCATGCCGGGAAACGTCATCTGCCTGCTCGACTTCGGCATGGTCGGCAGGCTAGACCCCGGACTGAAGCGCTATCTGACCGATGTTCTCAGCTCGGTCATCCGGCGTGACGTGGACGGACTGATCCACACCATCATCGGCGCCGGCGAGATCAACGAGACCTTGAACATGCGATCGCTGAAAAAGGGGCTCGCCGACTTCATCGACGGCTACCTCGAGATTCCACTCAAGGACATCGAGGTGGGAAAGATGCTTCTGGAGTTCATCGACCTGATCTCCACGCATCGTATCAAGATGCACCCGGACCTCACCATGCTGGTGAAGGTGCTGGTGATCGTGGAGGGGATGGGACGGGAACTCGACCCCCAGTTCAACATGGTCGGGCACCTGCGACCCTTTCTGGAGGATGCCCTGCGGGAGAAGCACTCCCCCGGCCGGCTCATGAAAGATATGGCCGAGGCGCTGGAAGCCTACCTGGGTCTGGCCCGCGACCTGCCGCAGGAGATCAGGGAGGTGCTGAACAAGATCAACCGGAACAAGTTCCGCATCGATCTGGAGCACCGCGGGCTGGACCGCTTCAGCCGGGAGATGGACCGCTCGGCCAACCGTCTCTCTCTGAGCCTCATCATTGCGGCGCTGCTGATCGGCTCCTCCATCTCCATGCAAACCAACCGGGGCCCGATGCTGCTCGGACTCCCGGCCTTCGCCCTCTTCGGCTACCTCTGCGCCGGCGTCATCGGTTTTTGGTGGATGATCGCCATTATTCGCTCCGGCCGGCTATAACTTGGCACAAACCGCTCATGCTCCGCTTTGACTTGCACAACCCATCTCACGCTCCGACTGGCACCGCCGCCTATCCGCCCCGAAGTGTTGCACAAACGCCTCACCCCCTTGTTGCTTTTACACCACACGCCACTCTGCAGCCCCACCCGGGGGGGGCACGCGGGGGGAGGACGTCGCAGGCAAACTGCTAGAGTAGCGCGCTTTTCTTCTACAACAACCGACCTCACTTTTTGGCCTGGTCCTTGCTTAATAGTCCGTACACTGATTAACTGCGGCAGGGAGCACGCCATGATATTTCAACAAACCTTGAGGAACCAAGCAGCATTTAGCGGCATCGGCCTGCACACCGGGAAACTGATCACCCTTACCCTGCGCCCCGCCGAGGCAGGTACCGGGATCGTATTCCACCGGGTCGATCTCTCCCCCGCGGTCTCCATCGAGGCGCGCGCCGCCAACGTGGTGAGCACCAGACTCTCCACCAGCATCGGCTGCGGCGACGCCAGCGTTTCCACCATAGAACACCTGATGGCGGCCCTCTACGGCTGCGGCATCGACAACGCTCACGTCGACATCAACGGCCCCGAAGTACCGATCATGGACGGCAGTGCAGTCGCCTTCGTGGAAGGGATTGTCAAGGCCGGCGCCAAAGGTAGCGGCAAAGCCCGCAAGTACCTGGTCATCAAGAAACCGGTCAGCGTCATCGAGGGTGACAAGAAGATCTCCATCATCCCGTCGCGCCACTATAAGATATCCTTCGACATGCAGTTCGCCCACCAGGCAGTGCGCAGCCAGACCAGGTCGCTGACCTTCACCCCGCACGCCTTCGCCAGCGAAATCGCCTCGGCCCGGACCTTCGGCTTTCTGGCCGAAGTGGAAATGCTCAAGTCGCACGGCCTGGCCCTCGGGGGCTCGATGGATAATGCCATCGTGATCGGCGACGAAGGTGTGCTGAACGAAGAAGGCCTCAGGTATCCGGACGAGTTCGTGCGTCACAAGATCCTCGACTCGGTAGGCGACCTCGCCCTCGCCGGGCACCGCCTGATCGGGCACGTCAAGGCAACCAAGTCCGGACACGACCTGAATCACAAACTGGTGACTGAACTGCTGAAGCGGCCCGACTGCTACTCCCTGGTCGAGTTCACCCCGCAGGCGGTCAACGCACCCTTTAACCTCCTCCCCGACTTCTCCTGGCTGGAGGCGTAGAGACAGGCTCAGGTTGAGGTTAAGGTCGAGATCAACAGAATTCATTTTTCCCGGAGCAGCCCCTCATCATGGGGCTGCTCTTTTTTGTATGCGTCCGGTAACTTGCTTGAATTCCAACAACCTTTCGTATAGAGTGTGCTGATGCCAACCAGACCAGATAAGGGGGCTCCCGCCCCGGAAACAGCGGGCTCTAGCCTGCCGCCGGCGGAGCTCAGAAAAAGAAAGCGCGAGGCGGTCATCGTCTGCCTGTCGCTGCTCGCCATCCTGCTCCTTACCTCCGCCGAGGTCCACCTGTCGCGCCTCAACTCCGAGGTGCCGATCGGCAGCAATATCACCATCTTCGGCATCATCAACGTCATCATCCTGCTCATCATACTGCTGGTCTACCTGGTATTCAGGAACATCGCCAAGCTGCTGCTGGAGAGGCGCAAGAACGCTCCCGGTTCCAGGCTACGCACCAAGCTGGTGCTTGCCTTCGTGACGCTTTCGCTGGTCCCGACCATGCTCCTCTTCTTCGTCTCGGCGGGCTTCATCACCAACAGCATCCAGAACTGGTTCAATAAGCAGGTGGAAAACTCGCTGAATGAGTCGATGGAGGTGGCGCAGACCTACTACAAAAGCTCCGCCGCCAACGCCCTCTACTACGGCCAGCAGATCTCAGACGCCATCAAGGAGAGAAAGCTCCTGAACGAGGAGAACCTCCCGGCCCTGAAGGCGCTGGTGCGCCAGAAGCAAAAGGAGTACAACCTCGGGGTCGTGGAGGTATTCTCCTCACAGCGCGAGGAACTGATCCGCGCGGCGAACCCGAAGCTTCCGGCTGGCGAGTTCACCAACCCCTCCTCCGAGGACATCAACGTCGGTCTTTCCGGCCAGGAACTGACCCGGGTGAACGCCATCGGTAAGGCGGACCTGATCCGGGGGATCGTGCCGGTGCGCTCCAACTGGAACAAGGAGGACGTGGTCGGGGTCATCGTGGTGAACTACTACGTCCCCTATTCCATGGTCGCCAAGATGCGTGAGATCACCGCGTCCTACCACGAGTTTCGGCAGTTGAAGATCATGAAGAACCCGATCACCACCGGGTACATCCTGACCCTGTTCCTGATCACCATGGTGATCGCCTTTCTGGCGGTCTGGTTCGGCGTCTACCTCGCCAGGAGCCTCACCATCCCGATTCAGGAACTTGCCGAGGCGACCCGGCAAGTGGCGGAAGGGAACCTGGACGTGCACCTGGGAGAGGGTGGGCACGACGAGATCGGCATGCTGATCGCCTCCTTCAACTCCATGACCCAGGACCTGCGCGAGAACCAGTTAGCGCTGCAGGAAACCAACGCCGAGTTGCAGAAGAGTAACCTGGAACTGGAACAGCGGCGCCGCTACATGGAGGCGGTGCTGGCCAACGTCACGGCCGGTATCATCTCGGTGGACAAGGACGGCCTGCTGACGACGGTCAACAAATCGGCCGAGAAACTGCTGCTCATCAACATGGACCGGGTCGCGGGGCACAACTTCCGCGAGGTGCTGCGTCCCGAGCACCTGGACATCGTCAAGGGCCTTTTGCGCGACATGGTCCTCTCCAAGCAGGACTCCATCACACGGCAGGTGACCATCCCGATGCGCGAGGGGGAGCTTACCCTGCTCACCAACCTGACCGTCCTGAAGGATGAAAACGACCTTTTCATGGGGATGGTGGTGGTGCTGGACGACCTGACGAGCCTCATCAAGGCGCAGCGCATGGCGGCCTGGCGCGAGGTGGCCCGCAGGATCGCCCATGAGATCAAGAACCCCCTGACTCCGATCCAGCTCTCGGCCCAGCGACTCAGGAAGCGCTACCTTTCCCGCTTCGAGGGGGAGGAGAAGGTGTTCGATGACTGCACCGCGATGATCATCAAGTCGGTCGACGAGTTGAAGGGGCTGGTGGACGAATTCTCCAACTTCGCCCGGATGCCCGCCTCGGTCCCCTCCCCAAACGACCTGAACGCGATCCTGAAAGAGGCGCTCACCCTGTACCAGCAGGCGCACCGCTCCATTAGCTTCACCCTGAAGACCGACGACAGCCTGCCCGCTATCCTGCTGGACCGGGACCAGATCAAGCGGGTGCTCATCAACCTCCTGGATAACGCGGTAGCCGCGATCGAGGGGGAGGAGGCAGGCGAGATCGAGGTCGCCTCCGCCTACGACACCGAGCTGAAAATGGTCACCTTCAGCGTTTCCGACACCGGGCACGGCATTGCGCCGGAAGACCGACCGAGGCTTTTCGAGCCCTACTTCTCCCGAAAAAAGAGCGGCACGGGCTTAGGCCTTGCCATCGTGAACACCATTATTACGGACCACCACGGCTTCATCCGGGCGAAGGAAAACTTCCCCAAGGGTAGCCGCTTCATCATCGAACTTCCCGCGGACTCCGCAGCATGACAGCCCGCCTCCGGCATCGGACCATTCCATGCGACTGAAGAGTAAAAGAGCCTGGCTCCTGCCGCTATTGGCAACAATCCTCTCGGTCGTCGTGATCGGGGGGAGCCTCCTGTTGCGGTTCCTGGACCTCGACACCTACAAGGCCGAGATCGCGGCCCAGGTGAAGAGTGCCCTGAAGAGGGATCTGCAGTACCAGACCGGGGACTTCTCCTTTCGCTACGGCCTCGCTTTCCGATTCATCGGGGTGACCATCAAAGAGAAAAACGGCAAGGACGATTTTATCAGGGCCGACGACCTCACCATCAGAATCGCCCTGATCCCGCTTTTGCGCCGGGAGGTCGTGCTGACGCGCATGCAACTCGATCATCCGGTGCTGCGCCTGAGCCGCGACCGGAACGGGGTTTTCAACGTGAGCGACCTTTTCGAAGGGACTCCGGGAGCGCCTCCCCCGGCAATCAAGGGAATCGAGCTTAAGAACGCAAACATCACCTTTGCCGACTCGGTCTTTTCCGAAACCCCGCTGATCACCGAGCTCTCCGAAACGGACCTCTACCTAAGCCAGCTCGCCCGCGGCAAGAACTGCGACTTCAAGCTCTCCGGAAAGCTCAAATCCGGTTCCCGGAAAGTGTCGATCTTCCTCGGGGGAAACGCCAAGATCGCCGCCCAAGGCGAGCCGCTAAGTGCCACGCAGATTAGCGCCCGGCTCAGGAGCGGCCCCCTTGACGCCGGGCATTTCCTGCCCTACTACGGCCACTACCTCCCCTTTAAAAGCCTCGCCGGGAACCTGGAAATCGACACGAGCTTCAAGGGGCGGCTCGCCGCCTTCAAGATGAAGGGAGATCTGCAGGTTACTGGCTTACGCCTCGATTACCCCCAGGTGTTCCACGCGCTGCTGACTCCGAAATCCCTGAAAGCCGCCTACGAGCTGGAACTCACCGACCGGGACTTCAACATAGGCTTCGTCAAACTGAACCTGGACGGCCTCAGCGTGCAGGGGAGCTGCCGGCTCTCCGACATCTACGGCAAGGACCTGCGCATCACCGCCAAGGCCGTCAGTAACCGCTTCAACCTGAAGGAATTCCGCCAGTTCATCCCCTACGGCATCATCGTCCAGGGTACTTCAGACTTTATCGAGCAAAAGATCAACGGGGGATACTACCGGTTGGACGAGGGGCGGCTGGACGGCACCCTCAGTCAGATCCTCCACATGGAGCGGGGCGAGAACTACAAGATCCTCCTGGTGCGGGCCCACGTTGAGGACGGCCTCGTCAACTACGGATCCGGAATTCCGGTCTTCAGCGCCATCAAGGGTGAACTGGAACTGGCCGGCAAGGATTTCAACCTGAAGGGGATGACTGGCAAGTTCGGCGCCTCGCCCTTCACCCTCGAGGGGCGCATCGCGGACTTCCCGCTCATGGTACCGACCCGCTACCTCTTCGGTATGAACCTCCAGCCAAGAATAGGGGAGCTTGCCTGGCTTTTGGGGCACGGATACGGTGAAAAGGCCTCGCTCTCCGAAGGGTCCCACCTGAAGCTCACCGGAGAGGGAACCACCGCGCTTTACAACCTCTCGGGCGATTGGGACCTCACCGGCGCGTCCTACAGCCTCCCCGACCTGGTGGCAAAGCCCGCAGGGCGCAGCAACACGCTCTCCTTCCGGGGGAGCTTCGACAAGGAACAGTTCCGGCTTGCCAGTTCGCGCTACAACCTCCCGCCGCTCGCGCTCACGGCCAGCGCTGCCAGACGCTACGGTGGGGGGGTGGGCCTCGAGCTGAAGACGAACCAGTTCTCCGCGGCTGAGATCGCACCTCTGGTCCCGCCCGCCAGAAAGTACCAGCCCGCCGGAAGACTGCAGGCGACGCTGCAGGCCAAGGGCATGGAGCTCGACACGCTTTCCTGGGGCGGGGATATCGCGCTCGCCGGTTTCTCTTTCAAGCCGGGCGACCGGATTAAATCAGTCAGCGGAGTGAACGGTAACCTGCACTTTAATGGTGACTCGGTGGAGAGCTCCCAACTCGCGGTGCGGCTAGGGAGTTCCAGCATCAGCGGCCACGGGAGCCTGACCGGCTTCAAGTCGCCCACACTGTCGCTCACCTTCTCCTCGCCGCTCCTCGACCTGGCCGACCTCGGGTTCCTCCCAGCCGGAAAGACTACGCTACGGGCCGAACGGGTACAGGGGACGCTTTCGCTCAAAAACGACAACCTGCAGATCAGCACGCTTTCCGGGCAACTGGGGAAAACAGTGCTACAGCTGAAGGGGAGCGTGCTCGACCTGCAGCACCCGCATATCGACCTGGTCGTCAACTCGCCGCACTTCGAGCTGGAGGATCTACTCCCGCTCTTTGGTTCCCAGCAGGGTGGCTCCAACACACACTTCACCCTGAAAGCACATCTGACCGCAGCCGAGGGGAAAGCGCGCGAGATCCCCTTCCAGCACCTTAAGTGCGTCGTCATGCTGGAGGACAAAATCCTTTACCTGCAGCCCGTTGACTTTGGCTTCCTGGACGGCGAGGTGACGGGCAAGGTCCGAATGGACTTCGGTTCGGCATCCCCGCGCTACCAAGTGAACTGCAACCTGCAAAAGATCTCCGCCGACAAGCTGCTCCACACGCTCGGGGTGCAAAAGCAGGAGGTTATCGGCACCCTCTCACTGCAGGGTGAGCTTTCCGTCAAGGGGGAGAGCGCCGCGGAACTGAAGCAGAGCGCGCTGGGGGCGGTGAAGCTCAGGGTCGACCATGGCAACATCAGGAAGTTCTCTACCCTCTCCAAAGTCTTTTCCATACTGAACGTGGCGCAGCTCTTCAAGTTCCAGTTGCCGGACATGGTTTCCGGGGGGATGCCGTTTAACAAGATAACCGGTGACTTCGCCATTAAGGACGGAATAGCCTCCACCCAGGACCTGATGCTGGATTCCAACGCCATGAATATCTCCGCCGTCGGCAATTTCGACCTGGCACACAACAAGCTCGACCTCACCATCGGGGTGCAGCCGCTGCAAAGCGTCGACAAGGTGGTGAGCCGAATTCCGATCGTCGGCTGGATTCTGACCGGCAAGGACCACTCGCTCATTACGACCTACTTCGAGGCGAAGGGGCCGATTGAAGATCCCCGGGTTACCGCCGTGCCAGTCAAATCACTGGCGAAGGGAGTTCTGAACATCTTTAAAAGGGTTTTCGAGTTGCCGGCGAAACTGTTTACAGATACAGGCGAGGTGATCATTGGAAAGTAGGCGCAAAACAAAGGGTAGCAATGCCTTTAGGTAACTTTTTTTATTGTACAGTGCAGGATAGTTGTGCTATTTTTAGCCCGGTTAAAGCTTAAATTTATCCAACTCGGAGGAAACGTGAAGAAGACTTTAGTAGTCATGTTGGCAATAGTTGCTGTGGCAGCTGCCGGCTGCAAGAAAAAGGAAGAAGCACCCAAGGTTGTGGCACCTGAGGCAGCACCCGCAGCGCAGATGCCTGCAGTTGCTCCCGGCGCTGATCCCCATGCAGGCCTCAAGCCGCAGGAGATTAAGGCTGGCGCAGGACACAAAGGCAAAGTCACTGAAACCATGGACTCCGGTGGATACACCTACGTGCAGGTTGATGAAAACGGCCAGAAGGTTTGGGTTGCAGTCATGCAGACCAAAGTGAAAGTGGGCGACACTGTTGAGTTCCCGGATTCACCGCCGATGGTCAACTTCTCGAGCAAGACCCTCAAGCGCACCTTTGAAAAGATCATCTTCGCACCGGGCCTCGCAGTCAACAAATAGGTCCCAGCGACAAACCAGCTATAAAAGAAGGGGCACGACCGGTAACGGACGTGCCCCCTTTTTTTGGCTCAGGGATGTTGTTGCCACCTCTCCAGTCAACGAACAATCCCTCGTAGAGACGCATTGAATGCGTCTCCTTCACCCAATCATGCTTAACCAAACTAGATGGTGCTGGCGCTGAGACGCATGCAATGCGTCTCTACCTGACAGTTGCATGTGCCCCCCGCTAGCACCCTCTCACCGCATCCAGCCCTTCCAGTGCCCCCGGGTCGCCGGGCGCCAGCTCCAAAGCCTGCTTGAAGAGCCGCCGCGCCTCGGCCGCAGCGCCCTCTTCCAGGGCGATTTCGCCGAGGGCGAGGATAGCCGGGAGGTGGTGCGGCACCAACTCCAACGCACTCAGGTAGGCGGAGCGCGCCGCTGAGAACCGTCCCAGCCGGCCCTGCAGTCCCCCCAACAGCAAAAAACCCCAAGGGTTTTGCGGCTCGGCCTTGATCATGCCGCGCTGCAACGCCAATGCCCCCTCCCAGTCGCCCTCTTCCTCCAAGGCCTCCGCGCAGAGCATTTCTGTGACGAACGAGTAGCCCACCAGGGTGCGCTGCCTGGCAAAATCCCCCAGGCTAAAGCGCGCCTTTTCGGCCGCCTTCCCCAGCGCCTTCATGATCGAGCGCCGGGCGCGCTCCACAAAGGGGTCCTGACGCACCAGGAATCCCTCGCCCCCCTCCGAGTCGAAAAGGGTCGCCGGGACCGCCTGACTGCGCACCGCGCGGGCAAAGAGCTGGGTCCCCGGATAATACACCAGCGGAGAAACCTGGCCGTCCTGCGGCCTGATGCGACCGATAAGCCGGACCGTTTCCTGCAGGTCGCCCTCCGCTTCCCCTGGAACGCCGGTGATGAGGTAGATGGAGAGGTTGATGCCTGCTCGACGCACCGCGTCGGCTGCGCTCTCCACATCTGCCGGGGTGATGCGCTTGCCGAGCGCCTTCAGTACCGCGGGGGAACCCGACTCCACACCGAACTGGATGCATTCGCATCCGGCGCGCTTCATGGCGCTCAACATCTCCTCGTCGACCGCGGTGACGCGGGACTGGCAGTTCCAAAGGATCCCGAGCTTGGCCGCTTCCAGGAGCCGGCAGATCTCCAACACTCGTTCCCGGTCTGCCGTAAAGGTATCGTCCCGGAAAGAGAAATAGACCAGACCGTAGCGCTCGCGCAAAAGGCGCAGCTCCTCGACGACGGACGCCGGCGAGCGGAAGCGGACCCCCTTGCCCCAGAAAAGCGGCGAGGAGCAGAAGAGGCAACTGGCCGGGCAGCCACGCGAGGTGATGACGAACTCCAGTTGGCGCCGGTAATCGACACCGATGCTGCTCCCAATGCGGGCCCCGGCCAGCGGAAGCGCGTCCAGGTCCTCAATCGCTGCGCGCGGGGCGCTACGTAAGGCCACTCCCGCCTCGCGATAGGCGATCCCCGCCACACCCGCGAGACTGCCGCCGGCAGCGACAACCTCCAGAAGTTCCTTCAGTGTTTCCTCGCCCTCTCCGAGTACGACCGCATCGAGCGCGGGCTGGTCGGCCAGGATCTCGAGACAGGCGTGGGTTGCATGAGGCCCCCCTAGAACGACAAAGCAGCCGGGGTCAAGCTCCTTGGCGAGGCGCGCGAGCCTCAGCGAATCGACACGGTTGTGGGTGAACTGCGAGATCCCGACCAGGGCGGGGCGCAGCTTTTTCAGGATCTGCCGCACCTGCTTCCAGTCGTGGCCGGAGAAGTTCGCCAGGGTCACCTCGTGCCCGATTTCGCGCAGCAGCGCGTCCAGACTGAGAAGCCCCACCGGTACGAGCGAGGTGAATGGGTCGGCGGCGCCTTCGGGATGGCACTTGTATGCTAGTAATACTTTCATCTGCACTCGCTTGAGAGAAGTTCGCTCGGCTAAAGGGGTCGCGCCCAGTAGCTTCCGGTTTGGTTCGTGCCGAGTTTCTAAAACCTCCCTTCCCCCTTGGCGGGGGAGGGTCGGGGTGAGGGGGTAGGCGCCATTGCGGACTCCGTTGGCAGCTTCACCAAGAGAGGGGGAGCAAAGTGCAAAGGCCTAACCGGAAGCTACTGGGTCGCACCTGCAAGGCGCGGGGTTCCTGAGGTTTCGCATAGGTTGCAGCACACGAAATTCGCGTCAGGAACCGCACTCACATGATAACCCAGAGAGGTCGCGCCGGGCTAAAAAAAAAATCCGGCCAAAGGCCGGATTCAAAGTTGCTGTCTATGTGGTCCCGGCCGTTAGTTACTGGCCAGTCCGAGGGAATCGTTTTTCATGGCCTCATCCGGGTTTTCTTCTTCGACTCCGAGGATCAGGTCGTCAAGCTTGAAAACATCCGGGTTTACCTGCGTGATCCGTTTGGCGCCCAGATAGCGGGAGCGGAAATAAGGGGTATTCATCGGGGAGATCACCACCTGACGGTCCCGGGACGAAGCATGGATCATCCTGTTGTTGCCAAGATAGATTCCCACGTGCGAAGCGTACGAAGCGTAGGTGCTGAAGAAAATCAGATCCCCTTTCTGCAGATCGCCCTGAGCCACGGTGTTTCCCACCTCGAACTGCTCACGTGCGGTCCTGGGGAGCGAAACTTCGAGCTCGCGGAACACTTTCTGAACAAAGCCGGAGCAGTCGATGCCCCCCGACTTGGAGCTGCCACCGAAGCGATAACGGGTCCCGAGGAAACCGTAAGCCGACTTCTTCAGCTCCTTCATGCCGTCAACCTTCAGCTCCGTGCTCTTGCGCAGATCGACCTGGCGCTCAGGCTCGGTTTCCGCCAACTCCTGCAGGCTCTGCTCGTAATCCTTCTCACTGAAGAGATCGCCGTGACGCAGTTGAATCTTGCGGACGACCGCGACCCTGGGACGCTGCTCCTCAACGGGGGCGCTCTCCCTCAGAACCAGAACCCTTCCTGCCTTGACCCGGCTGCTGCTAATGCCGTTCAGCCGCTTCAGTTCCGCGACCGAAACCCCGGTCTTCTGGGAGATGCGCGACAGCGTCTCGCTCCTCTTCACCTTGTAGGCGGAGGCGGAGGCGACGGCGGATCCGGTTGCGGCGACGGTGCGCGGCGGGATGACAAGCAGCAGTCGCGGCTTTATGTTGTCTCCCACCAGGTTGTTGGCAGCCTTCAGCTCTTCCACTGTGACATGATATTTCTTCGCGAGGGTGCGGACCGTTTCGTTCTTTTTTACGCGATGGGTCTTAGCGGCATGGGCCAGAGAAGGGAGGCAAAGGATGATAATGCTTAGGGCTAGTAGCTTAAGGCGATGTATCATTAATCCTCCTTCATTTGTTATGAAACTGTGCGAGGTGTCGGCTGTTTTATATAACAATTGTGTCACAGTGTCAACCTTAATGATACCGGCGGCGCCTAATCCTGGAGCATTTTCTCATATTAATCAGTAGTTTCCGAGGGTTAATGAACCTCGGGCACTCCGATATCTTTGAGTGTATGAGCATCCTGATGCAGCCTCAACGCACCCTGGGCGCGCCATCTTTACGCACCTTGCGCTCCGCATAGACCCGAACCGTGGAGCGCTGGAGGGTATCGATGACAACCCCCGGTGGCAGCTTGATATCTTCCTTTTTGAGGGTGATGCTGTTGCCACCCTCCCTCACCTTGGCCAGATCGAGGTCTACCACGACCTTGAGGTCCTGCGAATCCACCAAGTTGGAAAAGGCCTTCAGCTGGAGGTCCACCGCATCGGGGTCGCTGCGGGTCAGGACGAGAGACTCGGGCAGATTGTGGAACTTGATCGGCGCGGTCACGTTGAAGATTTCTCCCTGGCGATAGGTGATCAGCAGCCAGCTTGCCAGTACCAGCAGCAAGACCGCCAGCTTGGGCCAGAAATTGCTAAAGAACCGGGCCCGGATGCTGACCCGCTGAGCCTCACGGGAGAGCGGCAGCAATAAGGCGGTAAGCCTCTCGTGCAGTTCGGCCGGAGAACCGATCGTTTCCAGTTCTCCCTCAAGCGACAGGGAGACCTCGCCGCGTTCCTCGGAGACGATGACGATCGCTGCGTCCGAGCGCTCCGAGAGGCCGATGCCCGCCCGGTGCCGGGTCCCCAGATGCTGAGGCACCTCGGCGCTAATGGAAAGCGGCAGGTGGCAGGAAGCGAGCGCCAACCGGCCGTCCCTGATCAGCACCGCACCGTCGTGCAGGGGTGAACTGGTAATGAAGATGCTGGTGATCAACTGCCCGCTCACCAGACTCTCCAGCGGCACGCCATGCAGGATGTAATCGTCCAGAAGTTCCTCGCGCTGGAAAACGATCAGGGCACCGATTTTCTGCGCGGCGAGGCTGAAGACGGCAGCCGAAAACTCCATAAGGTCGATGCGCAGCACCGTCTCCTGCCGGTCAAAGAATTTACGCAGCAGACTCAAGCGGTACAGCGCCTGCCGTATTTCCGCCTGGAACACCACGATGAGCAGGATCAACAAAACCGTTCCCAGTTCCTGGAGAATCCAGCTCGTCATGAAGAGCCCGAGGTTTTTGGTGATCACATAGATGATGCCGAGGAAGAGGAGGCCCAGAACGACCTGGAGCGCCTTGGTATTCTTGAACCAGCTGTAGAGCTGGTAGACCAGAAAGGACATGATCAGAATGTCGGCAATGTCTTGAGGCCGGAAGTGCGGCAGCACGTTTTTGGCTCCTGTTGTTGAGATCAGCCCGTTGACCGGACCGCCAGGGAATGGAGGATTACCGTTTTTACTGGCAAGCCGGGCGGCTTTATGCTAAAAAACAAGCCGCGGGCGCGTTTGGCGCAGGCAAACAGGCTAAAATCTATAGCATTTTAAGCATTAAAAAGGTAGGAAAATATGTACGCATTGTCGGAAAAGGGTGAACGTATACGCGCCATGTTCGGGAGCATAGCGCCGCGCTATGACCTGCTGAACAGGCTTTTGTCGCTCGGGATCGACCGACGTTGGCGCCGCTTCGCGGTGGGCAAGATCGGCCTCACCGGCGCGGGCCGGGTGCTTGACGTGGCGACCGGCACCGGCGACGTGGCCCTGGAAATTGCCGCCCAGACTCCGGCGTCAGTCAGCATCGTCGGAGTCGATTTTTGTCCCGAAATGGTCGATCTGGGACGCGTCAAAGTGGAGAGTTCGCGTTACGCGGGACGCATCACCCTGCAAGTCGCGCCCTGTGAGGAAATCCCCTTTGAAGAGCAGAGCTTCGACGCGGCCACCATCTCCTTTGGGATCAGGAATGTTGTGGACCGGTTCAAAGGGCTCTCCGAGATGCGTCGTGTACTGCGGAATGGAGGGAAGATCGTCATCCTGGAATTCTCCACTCCGACCGCACCGCTCTTCCGGTCGTTGTATCACTTCTACTTTTTGAGGATGCTCCCCGTGATCGGCGGCCTCTTCTCCGGGCAGAGTGCCTACCGCTACCTTCCCGATTCCGTCATGGAATTTCCCTCTCGGGAGAGCTTCAAGGCGATGATGACCGAGGTGGGGTTCAAGGATGTGCAGCATTTCGACCTGACCGGCGGCATTGCCACGGTCTATCTCGGCACGAGGTAAATCAGGTTGAGGTTGAGGTTGAGGTTAAGGATCACCTCAACCTCAACCTGCCTTCTTAAAGATCACCCGCGCCACCGGGGTTTCTCCCGTCCCTTCTTCCTCTGCAAGCAGAATCCTCCCGTCAAATCCCGAAAAAATGGTTTCCAGTTCTCCCTGATGCAACAGAAAGCTCTAGGTGTGCCTCCCCTGTAGGGAAGGTGTGTTCAGGATGGTTTCCATGACAATGACGCCGTTCGGCGCCAGAGAATTGACCATGACGGGGAGAAGCGACCTCAGCAAAAAATTGAAGTTGATGATGAGGTCGTAAGTCTCCTGGGGCCAGAACGTTTCCAGGTCCGCCTGGATAAAGTTCATCCGCACCCCCAGTTCAGCCGCCCGACTGATTCCCTTGTCGATCCCGCGCTGCGAGATGTCCACGGCAGTAACCTGGAAACCGTTTTGTGCCAGGAAGATGCCGTTTCTCCCCTCCCCGCAGGCGAGGTCCAGCGACCGCCGACTGACCGGCAACAGCTCGTTTAACAAGTCGAGACTTTCAGCAAGAAACCGGGAGGGCGTGAAAGAGAAAAGATACCCCGCGCCGCCGTACCGGGTGTCCCACTTGATGCGGTCCTCCTCCATAAAAGCTCCTTTTAGCTGCACCTAATTACCCTGGTCCCCGCCCGACCCTCGACCCTCAGCATCCGTCACTCTTAAGGCAATCCCGATAAAAGTCAAGAAAACTCCCCCCAGGCAGAAAGGCTCCCATCAGTTGCGACTTATTCTGTCACACACCTCAGCTATGGTAGAGAAAAACCAGGGAGGTGCATCATGATTTACCTGACTAACGACACACTGGACCAGGCTGTGTACTTTGAACTGCGCGGCAGGGAACCCAGGAGAACGGGAAACGGTAGCGAGCAACTCTACTTTGGACTCTTGGGCAATGGCGTTCATGAAGTTGCCGTGACACTCAAAAGCATGCGCGGCTGCGTCGAAGTCGTCTTCGGAAGGAGTGAACTGTTTAGCTTCGTGGAAGAGGACGCACTGCGCAAAATGCTCGGAGAGATGGTCTCCGGCGAAACCATGCACTGACGTTTCCGCCCCGTGGCACCCGCCAAGGCCACAGACTTTCGCACTCTGCTGTAGCGGCAATGGGCGAATCTTGGTATAACTACAGGACGTAACATCTGATTAGCATTCAACCCGTGCCGGGCTAGCATTGCAATCAGCTGTCAAGAGTTACCTTACCTTGTCAGATCCTGGCAGTTTGCCGGTGCAATGGAGCATCCCCACATGCAAACGATAGATTCCTTTTTGCAATCGCCTTGCGTAACCTTTGCCGAGAGAACGGCCCTGCGTCAAAAGGTCTCCGGCCACTGGCAGGAGACCAGTTACCGGGAACTCTGGGAAGGTGCGGGACGCATCGCCGCCGGACTAGTGCGGCGCAATTTCCAGCCGGGTGAGCATGCCGCCCTGCTCGCTCCCTCCTCTGTCCGTTGGGTCGAGAGCTATCTCGGCATCCTGCGGGCGGGCGGCGTCGTCATTCCCATCGACAAGGAGCTCAAAAGCGCGGAACTACGCCATATTCTGACCGACTGCGGGGCCCGCGTCATATTTACCGACCCTCCCTATCTTGATGCGCTGCTGGAGTACGTCCCGGCGCTCTTGACACTGGAGAGCATCATCGTGCTGCACCCCACCAAGCAGGAGGCGGGCGACCCGAAAACGACCCTGGCCGTGGAGGCGCTCCAGGCGGAATGGCAGGACCTGGTCATCGACCACGGACTCCCGCCGGAGCGGGTGGCCCGCATCGAACAACTGGCGGTCCAACTGCACCGGCACTGGGGCGTCGTCCCCCCGAAATCCGCCCGAAACGAAATCCAGGATCCCTTCTCGCCAACCTTGGCTACCCGTACCGCGCTCACCCGTGAGGGAAGACTCCTTCCCCTCGAGGCCCTGCGGCACGACGCGGCCCTCCCCACTTCGCCACGCAGCGGCTCCGACACGGCCGTAATCCTCTACACCTCGGGAACCACCGGACGCTCCAAGGGCGCCATGCTTTCCCACGGCAACATCATCTCTAACCTGCAGGGAGCCGCCTGCCACTTCAACCTGGACGACACCATGCACACCCTCTCCTTCCTGCCGATCAACCACGTTTTTGAACAGGTGGTAGGAGTGCTGCTCCCGCTCTCCCTTGGTGGCAAGGTCTCATTTGCCGAGTCTCTCAAGAAGCTCGGCGAGAACCTTGCCGAGGTCAGGCCGACCTTCCTGCTCGGAGTACCCGCCGTCTACCAGATGATCCTGGAGCGCATCCGGAAAAAGATCCAGTCGAAGCGGCTTTCACAACTGTTCTTCTCCAATCCGATCACCCGCCCGCTAGTCACCTCGAAAGTCAAACGCGCCTTCGGGGCAGGCACCATATTTATCAGCGGAGGCGCAGCGCTCGACCCGGCTATCGCCACTGGACTCCTCAGTTTCGGTATCCCGGTCTACCAGGGGTACGGCATCACCGAGACTTCTCCGGTCATCTCAGCCGAACAGCCGCAAGGGAGACGACTGGGGAGCGTGGGCCGGATGCTTCCCGACATCAAGGTCCGGATTGAAGCCCCCAACGAGGACCAGGTCGGCGAGATTCTGGTCACCGGCCCGAACGTCATGCAGGGGTACTACAACAACCCGCAGGCGACTGCAGCCGTGCTGAAGGACGGCTGGTACCGTACCGGTGACCTGGGACGCATCGACCCTGATGGTTTCCTCACTATCTGCGGCCGGATGAAGAACCTTATCGTCACTCCCAACGGCAAGAACGTTTACCCGGAAGAGGTGGAAAACGAACTGCTGAAGAGCCCCTATATTGCTGAGGCGATGGTATATGGCCACCGGGTGGGAGCCGTCGCCGAAGAGGTGCACGCCGTCATTTACCCGAACCAGGAAGAGCTGGAAAATCTGGCGGGGAAGCGCGGTAAAGGCGCCTTGACCGTGGCCGACCTGGAACAGTTGATCAAGGACGAGGTGCTGGCCGCCGGAAAAGGCCTCGCCGACTACAAACGGGTCAAGCGCTTCACTATCAGGGAGGACGAGTTCCCTAAGACCACCACCCGCAAGATTAAGCGATTCGCCGTCGAAGCAAGCGTCTCTACCCACGATTGACACGGCTTGTCCCGCGTTGGCATTTCTTTCGGCAGTTCCTGGAGATGGGCGACCGGCGGTCGCCCGATTCGCGAAAATGCACCCGCCCCCCCGGCACCATCCCCCCCTGCGCGCCCTCAGCAAAACCCCTCTTAATTACAAAATAACATCTGCCGCGCTTGACTTAATCAGCATCGGTTGTAGCATGAGCTTAGAAAAGTTTAACTCACATGAGCCCTGCCTCGCCGCCCCGAATACCTAGGGGCCTGTTTTACCAACACTGTTACCGGAATAACGCGGACATTCATTGGAGTAGCTGGCAAAAAAGCAGGAACCACGCCCTGCCTCGGAGGGGGAAATCACATGAAAAAACTGCTGTTATGTGCTGCAGTGCTGGGCGCCGTCTGGGGGGCAAACTCGGTTTCCTTTGCCGCGGGCTTCAGGGTCAGCGAACAGGGGGCCAAGGCGATGGCGATGGCCAATGCCTTCTCGGCCCAGGCGGACGACCCCTCGGCGCTCTTCTACAACCCGGCAGGAATCGCCTTCTTACCGGGAGCCCAGGTGAATCTCGGCGCGCTGGCCATCCTGGTTCCTCAGACTGAGTTCTCCGGCACGACAGCCCTCAGCGGCAACCCGCCACTTGGTACCGGGAATTCCGTCGTTTCCGAGCGGGCAAAGCGCGACATCTTCGTCGCTCCAACCCTTTACGCCAGCTACAGCCTGGAGCGCATTCCGGTAAGCTTCGGTTTAGGTATCAACTCTATCTACCCGCTAGCCAAAAGCTGGGACGACAGCAGTGTCTTTCGTAACCAAGTGCAAAACGTGTCCATCAAACCGATCAACTTCCAGCCGACGGTCGCCTACCGCTTCGACGACCTAAAACTGGCGGTAGCCGCAGGCCTCGACATCACCTACGCCATGGTTTCCCTGCAGAAGTCGGTCTATAGCCCGACTCTGGACCCGAACAACCCGGCGCCCCCCCTGGGAGCGTACGAACTCGGCTCGCTCGGCCTGGACGGTACGGCAACCGGCGTGGGCTACAATTTCGGCATTGCCTGGCGACCGCGCCCGGAGTACCGCTTCGGGGTCGCCTACCGCAGCCAGATCACCCTGGACGTCGACGGGGACGCCAACTTTCTCGCCACGACTCCGACCGGCCTGGGGGCTATCGGCCTCTCCAGTACCGCGGTCTTTCCCTTTTCCCGCGCCCGCGCCACCAGCTCCGCATCGACCAAGATCACCCTCCCCGATAGCCTCGATCTGGCCGTCGCCTGGCTCCCCACCGACAAATTAACCCTGGAGTTTGACGCGACCAGGACCGGATGGAGCTGCTTCGACAAGCTGGAGTTCAAGTTCGACAGCACGCAGTTCGCCGCCTTCAACAACCAGCCCGATCCCAGGAACTGGCAGGACGTCTGGGCCTACAAGTTCGGCGCCCAATACGCGCTCACCCCGCAGCTCGACCTGCGCGCCGGCTACTCGTACGACATCTCTCCGGTTCCCGATGCAACCGTCGATCCGCTGCTCCCCGACTCCGACCGTCACAGCTTCGCCTTCGGTACCGGCATTCACGGCAACCAGGCATCCCTCGACCTCGCCTACATGTGGGTGCACTTCGTGGACCGCAACGTTCACAACCAGGACATGACGACTCTACGCGGCGAAAACGGCCGGTTCAAGAGCGACGCCTATCTCTTCGCGGGGAACCTGACCCTCAAGTTCTAGCACTACTCCAGCAGAGGTGACACCATGAATCCGCTCCTGCATCGCTTACTATTGCTCCTTCTTGTCCTGACTGCACTCGGTTGCAGCTCAAGTACGCGCCCCTCCGAGTCCGTCAGCCCGAACGCCGCGCTCTTCGATCCCACGACCAGCACCGTTCCGCTGCCCAACATCCTGGCTACGGCCACGGCCAGGGATCCCCTAACCCAGTACACCGATCCGGCAACGGGAAACGTGGGGCTGCGTCCGGCCAACCTCCCGCTAACGCCACTCGAGGCGCTCGCCTACGAGAACCTGTACGAGGTTGGTGGCAGCAACGCAGTGGCCGGCGTGAATGCACCAATCTATATCCGGTTCACCGCGCCGCTCGACCCCGCCACGGTGAACGGCTCCAACGTCAAGGTGTTCCAGGTCATACCGGACAGCGCGAGCCCGACGGCATTCGAGGTAAACCCGCTTGGTTTAGTCGACGTGACCGGGATGTTCACTTTCCGCTACAGCGCCGGCAGTAGCGACCTCACACTCTTCCCGAACTTCCCGCTCCTGCCGGGAACCCGCTACCTCTACCTGGTTACCAACCGGGTGAAGGACGCAACGACCGGCGGCGCGGTCTCCAGTTCGGTCTACTTCGAGGCCCTCAAGTCCACCCTCCCGATTACGGGCCCCTTCGCGCCGCTGGAGCCAATCCGGGCCGACACGCACGATGCCGCCGGCAACCTCGTGCTCTCAGGTTACAACAAGGTCATGCACGACCTAACGGCCGCCCCGGCGACCACCACCGTCAGAGACCGGAGCGAGATCGCCGTGCTCGGCCGCTTCATTACGACAACCTCGGGCTTCGTCGCGGCCGACCCCGCTGCTCCGACCACGAGCCTCATCCCGGTGGAGAGCGCCCTGCGCGCCTTTGCCGCCGGAAACGGACTGCCGGGCGGGCTTACCGGCAAGAGCTGGCTTCCGACACTCAATACCGTGACTGTGACGACTCCGCCCGGGCTCACCCCTCAGCTTTACTGGACCGGATTGGGAGCAGGGAGTGCCCCCGCAAGCGTGGGCTCGGTGGTCACCGGAAGCTTTACCAGCGCCGACATCTCCATGAACGCCGTCGAGGCGCACAACAACCCCGGCTCCATCAACCTGAGCGCTTTCGGCAGCTACAGCGCGGCGACCGCCGTGGTGCAGCCATTTCGCGATCCGGTATCCCGGCAGCTCACCGGCTTTTATCACAAGGAGCGCCCGATACCGTTTGTCTACCTTGCTCCGGCCGGCACTCCCCCGTCCGGCGGATGGCCTCTGGTCATCTTTCAGCACGGCATCAACGGACAGAAAGAACAGGTGGCAGCCGTGGCCGGCGCGCTGACTGCGGCACACTTCGCAGTCGTCGCCATCGACCTGCCGCTGCACGGAGCGCTCGCCGTCTCCGGCCACAACTCCCCTACCCTTTGGGGGCAGGACTTCATTGCCCTCGGAGCTCCGCTGGCAGCCCGCAGCAACATCCAGCAGGCCGCTTTCAACCTGGACCGGCTGGAACTGGTCCTAGCCACACCGAGCTTTGGCTTGCCCCTGGCCGGCTTTGCAGCTCTGGGCGCCGCAGCACCGAATCCGGCGCTAAAGCCAAAATACCTGAGTCTCAGCCTCGGCTCGATCGTCGGAGCCTATTATCTCGCCGGCAACACGACGCTAAGCCCGGGCGCCGGCCACCCTCCCTACAGCCAGGCGAGCCTTAACTCCGACATGAAGGGGTTATTGAACGTACCCGGCGGACGTATCGCCTACCTGTTGCGCGACAGCGTTTCCTTCGGCCCGAGCATCGACGCTGGCCTCGCCACGAAGGGTATTGTCAAGGACACCCCGACCTACATCCAGTTTTTCCTTTTAACCCAGTCTGTCCTTGACCCGGCGGACCCTGCTACCATGACCACGCCGCTGCCCAACCTGCAGAGCTTGGACCTGCTTCCCTCGCGTCTTTCCGGTCGGATTGCAGTTCAGGAGGCGACCAGCACCCGCTTCGATGCCAACGGAGTCCCCAGTAACGGCGACCTGGTGATACCCAATGCGAACACCCGCTATTTCGGTAACGCACTGGGCGGGCGCGGAGTGCAGGGAACCCCAGCTGCCCTGGCGGTCGCCCCGGGCTTTGCCCAGCTAAGCTATGCTGACGGCCGGCTCCCCTCCTCTTTCATGCTGACCCTTACCGGCGGGATCATTGCGCCGAAGACGGCTGCCGCCGCCATTTCGGCGCTAGCCGCAGGCCCGACGGAAGGGTACTTCCAGTTTGACCAGCCCGACGTCACGCACGGCTTCCTAATTGACCAGGCCAATTCGCCGGCGAGCATCCAGCTTGCCCAGCGGCAGATGGTCTATTACCTGTCGACCGGACTGGTGGTTGACCCGACCGTCACTTCCGCAGCGCTCCCGAAGTTACTTCATCAGGGGGCTGCCGGCGTGAACGGGCAGGTGACCGCTCCGCCGGTCATGCGGGTTTTCGGTTACCCGGATAAACGCTGAATTTGCTTTTTTGGCGCCTCAGCCGGGACTGTATCCCCCCTGTGAAACTGGGGGGGAAGACTCGCGTAGCGAGACAGGGCGGTTGTAGCCCAGGCAACTCACCCGCCTGCCTTTCTGCGTTCTGCTTCCCCCCTATTCATAGGGGGGACAAGCACCTCACCTAAATCTTCAACCGCAACTTCCCTCTCGACAAAATGAGCCATTTGCAATATATTCGCGAAATACTGTATACACCCTACTGTGCCCGTCTTTTCGACCGGCAGCAGAGTGAGAAATACCGGCTACCCAGCATCCCACCAAAAGGAGAAGAGAACCGATGGCAACCCCCGAATTCAAGTACCAGGACACCTTCCCGCTCGGGCCCGACACGACCAAGTACCGCCTCCTTCCGGACACCGCGAAGTACGTGGCCGTCGCGGATTTCGACGGCACCGAAGTCCTCAAGGTCTGCCCCGAAGCGCTGGCCATCACGGCGAACACCGCCATGAAGGATCTCTCCTTCCTGCTGCGCCCCGAGCACAACGAGCAGGTGGCAAAAATCCTCTCGGATCCCGAGGCTTCCCAAAACGACAAGGGTGTGGCGCTCGCTTTCCTGAAAAACGCCGAGGTTTCGGCCCAGTGGGAGTTGCCGATCTGCCAGGACACCGGCACCGCCATCGTCATGGGTAAGAAGGGTCAGCAGGTCTGGACCGGCGTTAAGGACGAGGAGTACCTCTCCAAGGGGGTTTACAAGACCTACACCGAGGAAAACCTGCGCTACTCGCAGACCGTGGCGCTCGACATGTACCAGGAAAAGAACACCGGCACCAACCTGCCGGCCCAGATCGACCTCTATGCGACCCAGGGGATGGAATACAAGTTCCTTTTCATGGCCAAAGGTGGCGGCTCCGCCAACAAGACCTATCTCTACCAGGAAACCAAGGCGCTCCTTAACCCGGACAGCCTGATCAAGTTCCTGGTTGCCAAGATGAAGACGCTGGGAACCGCAGCCTGCCCACCGTATCACCTGGCCTTCTCCATCGGCGGCACCAGCGCCGAGGCCTGCCTGAAGACGGTGAAACTCGCCAGCGCCAAGTACCTCGACGCGCTCCCCACCTCCGGTAACGACGGAGGCCAGGCCTTCCGCGACATCGAGCTGGAAGCGCAGCTTCTGAAAGCGGCCCAGGAATGCGGCATCGGCGCCCAGTTCGGCGGCAAGTACTTCGCTCACGACGTCCGCATCATCCGCCTGCCGCGCCACGGCGCCTCCTGCCCGGTCGGCATGGGGGTCTCCTGCTCCGCGGACCGCAACATCAAGGCCAAGATCAACAAAGAAGGGATCTGGGTCGAACAGATGGACGACAACCCGGGGCGGCTCATTCCTTCGCAGTACCGCGGCAAGCACGAGCACGGCGTCAGGATCGACCTCAATAAGCCGATGCCGGAGATCCTCGCCGAACTGACCAAGCACCCGGTCTCCACGCCGCTGCTGCTCACCGGCACCATCGTGGTCGGCCGCGACATCGCCCACTCCAAGTTCAAGGAGATCCTCGACTCTGGCAAGCCCCTTCCGGAGTACCTGAAGAACCACCCGATCTACTACGCGGGCCCGGCCAAGACCCCCAAGGGGAAGGCTTCCGGATCGTTTGGTCCTACGACCGCCGGCCGCATGGACTCATACGTCGACCTGTTGCAGGCAAACGGCGGTTCCCTGATCATGATCGCCAAGGGGAACCGTAGCCAGCAGGTGACCGACGCCTGCCTGAAGCACGGTGGCTTCTACCTCGGCTCCATCGGCGGGCCGGCGGCAATCCTTGCCGAGGACAACATCAAGAAGGTCGAGTGCATCGACTTTCCGGAACTCGGCATGGAAGCGGTCTGGAAGATCGAGGTCGTCGACTTCCCGGCCTTCATCCTGGTGGATGACAAGGGGAACGACTTCTTCAAGCAGCTGGGGCTCTAACCCGGCGGATCCGCGATAGCAATAGAAAAGCCCCCGGTGCCTATGGCCAAGGGGTTCACTTAACGTGTTGAAAAAAGTGCAGCATCCGGTACAATCCCCCTAACCTTTTTAATGGGTTAGGGGGATTTGCTATGTCTGGAGATTTTTCCGGCAAGGATTCGAGGGTTCCGCC
>Ga0209123_1000964_pt1 | contig 31699 bp, 30 predicted proteins | sample BarGraIncu00431A_FD_184500 | JGI IMG/M metagenome (GOLD analysis project Ga0209123, IMG submission 184500) | Arctic peat soil microbial communities from Barrow, Alaska, USA - Barrow Graham LP Incubations 004-31A (SPAdes) (version 2) | ecosystem: Environmental > Terrestrial > Soil > Wetlands >... | reverse complement strand
TTTGAACAAGATTTAGAACTTCTTATTTTATTTTTAATTAAGATGCGTTAGGAAAAACATATGTTTGAGCGACAGCGAGTTTATGTTTTTTAGCAGATTAATTAAAAATAAAATTAGTAGTTCTTAGCGAAGTGAATGCATTAATAGTAATATAGACTTTTTTCTTTTTTATTTAAAGATTATTGTTACATTTTTAAAACCCATATCTAATAGAATACCTTGCATAAGCAATTTAGCGTTAGCGTTAGCTTCATCCAAAAATCCTGTTTTCAATAAATTGACTTCAACCTTTTTTTTCTCATTACTGAGTTCATCCATCATATCTTGCATACTAAGTTTATTAAACATTGAGGATTTTTCATCATAAACGAATAAATCTTCACTATTTATAACATCATCTAGAATTTTAGACTTTTTTAAAGTTATAATGATTTTTTCATTATTAACAATGACATCTAAATTTTTTAAATCTACGCCAGCTTTAATATAACCACTATATTTTATTATAAAGGATTTTTCAGTAAATGGAATTAAATAATCCTTATACTTTATGCTATTTTTTATAGATAATATATTTGAATAATTATATTTTATTGTGGCAAGTTCTGAGATTTTTGACAATCTCGCAGCAATAACAGTAGAATTTATAGCTTTATCATTGTTAATATTGTTTGTAATCATATAAATCATCACTGTTGAGAGCATTATGCTTAAAAAAATAATTGGAAAAACGAATTTGATCTTATGTTTTGTAAGGTTACTAACTGATCTTAAATACATACCAAAACATCTCCTCATAATATTTAATAATACGAACAATTAGTTAAATTTAGTTGTTAACATACGCAAAGTAAGGTATAATAAAGTGTTCCATTTCAATATTCGAATGATAACTAAATATATCTAGGAGTTGATAATACTTGTTACATTTAATTAATTTTCAAAAAGATTGGCTTTCGCTATATTTTGTATTCATTATAATCTTAATATTTATACCAGTGGCAATTTACACCAAGGGCTACATTATGGAATATAAGAAACATTACTCGGCGAATTATATGTTGGGTTTAATAGGCTTATTTGTAGCCTCAATGATTGGGGTTGTAGTTTCTAATAATGTTATAAGTTTTCTTGTTTTTTGGGAACTTATGTCTATAACATCATTTTTCCTAGTGATTTACGAATACATGCATAAGGAAAATTTGAAAGCAGGGATATTTTATTTTGTTATGACTCATATAAGCGGACTATTTTTAATGATAATGTTTGCTTTCTTGTATAAATATACTGGAAGCTTTGATTTTAGTGAAATCCTTAAGTTTTCAGCCGATTTCTCATCAAAACAAAAATACATTATATTCATACTTGCACTAGTTGGATTTGGTGCAAAAATGGGTATTGTTCCACTTCATGCATGGCTTCCAAAGGCCCATCCTACAGCACCATCTAATGTTTCAGCTTTGATGTCTGGGGTAATGCTGAAAGTTGCTTTATATGGTTTTATAAGAGTAATATTTATTTTTCTTGGAAGTACACCACTAATTTGTGGAGTTATAGTACTAATAATTGGAACTGTAACTGCAATCTTTTCAATCTTAAATGCATTATTACAAAATAATATAAAAAAATTATTAGCATATTCTAGCGCGGAAAACATAGGACTTATTTTTGCTGCACTTGGAATATCAATGATATTAATAAATTATAATTTATTAATGCTCGCATCCCTGGCACTAACAGCAGCATTGCTTCATTGCTTGAATCATGCAATTTTTAAAAGCCTGTTATTTCTAAATGCAGGAAGTGTATTATATGCAACGGGCACTAAAAATATGAATGAACTTGGTGGACTACATAAAAGTATGGAGGTAACTGCAATTTGTACATTTATTGGTACCTGTGCTATTTCAGCTGTGCCACCATTCAATGGCTTTGCAAGTGAAATTCTTATACTTAGAAGTTTTATAGAAGCAATAACAATGGTTAGCAATATTTGGATTATAATATTGATTTTCAGTTGTGGCATTATTGTAGCATTGACAAGTGGAGCGGCATTTTATGCAACTGCAAAATCTTTTGGAATTACTTTTCTTGGGAAGCCAAGAACTAAAAAAGCTGAACATGTAAAAGCTATACCAATATCCATGAATATTGGGCAAGGCATACTTGCTATGCTTGCTATAGTTACGGGTGTATTTTCACCATTCATAATAAGTAAAATATCTTATTATACTAATAATTTATTAGACATTAGTGGGAAAAATCCTAGTTTTGAAAATGAAACTGAAATAATAATATTCACAATGATATTAATTATTATCACATTTATTTTATATATGTTTAATAGAGTAAATTCTATAAACAAAAAACAAGAAATTAATGATACTTGGGCCTGTGGTTATAGTAGCGACAAACCTTATATTCAGTACACTGGAAGTGGATTTGTTCAACCTGCAGCAAAAATTTTCGGAACTATTGCAAACTATAACAAAAAAGTAAATTTTAAGAAAAATATTAGCATAAGTCAAACTACTAGTGATATTGTAGAAGACTATTTATATAAATCCAGTTTGAAAGTAGTTAATTACTTAACAACAAAGATACTTAAAATTAATTATGGAAAAATTCAATTACACATTTTGTATATCTTTATATCATTAATAACTGCACTTGTTTTAGTTTTAAAATTTGTGTAAGGAGGAATTCATTTGAAATATAATTTATTTTATTTTTTTCAGAGTATATTGATTATAGTGTTATCACCATTATTTATAGGAATTTTAAAAAAAATGAAGGCAACCCTTAGGGGATATATGGGCTCATCTATTGTTCAACCTTATTATGATTTAAGCAAACTACTAAAAAAGGGAAAAGTAATATCAAATAGAAGTTCCTTTATAACAACTATTGGTCCAATAGTTATACTTGCGGCAGCTATAACAACAACTTTTTTCATCCCTGTTTTTTACACAAGCATGGGAAAAACAATTGGAAACCTATTTATTCTTATGTTTGCATTTGGAATAGTTAAAATTTTTACTGTACTAATCGGACTTGATAGTTCAAGTACATTTGGTGGAATGGGAGCCAGTCGTGAATCTTTTATTTCAATGATGGCAGAACCTTTAATATTCTTTTTAATTATTTTTTTATATATTGAAACAAAAGATTTTAATGTTTTTCATATTTCGTTTATTAATAGTAAAATCGTACACTATGATACGGCGCACCTAATTGCTATGGTAACTTTTAGTGTTGGTATACTTGCTGAAAATGCAAGAATCCCATTTGATAATCCAGAAACACATTTAGAGCTTACCATGATGCATGAAGCAATGATATTAGATTTGTCAGGTAGTGATTTAGCATACGTTGAACTATCTTCATACATTAAACTAATTGTTTATTTGATTGTTTTAATTAATTGTTTTGTTCCTATTGGAATTGCAACAACATTTACGGCATTATCTTTGTTCATAGGTTTTATAGCCTTTATATTTAAACTTTTATTTTGTTTACTAGGAATTGCAATTATAGAGACAACGCTTGCTAAATCAAGATTATTTAGAGGCGCTGAATTGTTTCCAGCCATGATATCTCTTGGTATTGTAGCAATTACTTTAATCTATATTTTATAAGGAGAGAGATTATGATAGAGGCTTTACTTACAATTATATTAATATCTAGCATTTTTATGTCTGGAGTTAGGCGTATTAAACTAATTACGGCAGGATTTATATTTCAATCAGCAGCTATTGGATTAATAGTATTAAAACTGGGTTATGAAACAGGAAAAGTGGATTATTATATTTTAGGTATTTTAACAATAGTAACAAAAGTTATTATAATACCTCTAATAATCAACAAATCTGTAAAGAAATTAAAGATAAATAGAGAAATGGAGCTAATAGTTAATGGATTTGTCTCTTATATTATAACTGGAATAGGGATAATGATAGCCTTTGGTCTTTTAAACAAAAGCCAAGACAATTTTCTGAAAACCGGAATTGCCCTATTTATTATAGGCGTTTTACTTATGGTCGCAAGAAAAAAAGCTATTACACAAATGATAGGATTTCTAATATTTGAAAATGGTATTGTACTTTTTGAAACATCATTATCCAAAATGTCTCTTGTAATTGAGGCGGGGATAGTATTTGAAGGTCTGATGTTAGCCCTTATTATGGGAATAATGATTTTTCATATAAATAGAACCTTTGATTCAATAAATACAGACTTTTTTGAAAATCTAAAAGAATAGTTGGTGAAAAAATGTATATTATAGTGCTTGGTATTTTGTTCTTATTTATGATAGTAACCCCCTTAATTTTAAAAAATCTGAAGATTACTGGATTTGTTACAATATTTGGAGCTGTATTAGTTTTAGGTATTGTGTTTAAGATTATTACGCTTGTTTCAGGAGGTAATCCTCTTAGTTATTTTAATGAATTCTTTTATATTGATAGTTTAAGTGTTGTGCAACTGTTAATTACAGCTAGCATAAATATAATTGTGAGTATTTACTCTTATAAATATATTGGGAATGAAATAAAGGAGAAAATAATTTCTAATAGGAGAGGAAAGTTTTACTATTTTCTTTTTAATTTCTTTGTGTTATTTATGATGTTTATTGCACTAACCAATAATATTGTCGCAATGTGGATTGGACTAGAAGGAACAACCCTTACAACAGCATTTTTGATTGGATTTAACATTAATAAAAATTCATTAGAATCTGCATGGAAGTATATTATTATTTGTTCGATTGGAATAGGTATTGGTTTAATTGGTATTCTTATTTTTGTTAATGCTTATAGTAACCAAGATGGAAGTGATGTACTTAAATGGTCCCATCTTGTTAAAAATTCAAATCCACAAAGTACTTATGCTATTAAAATAGCCTTTACATTAATATTTGTAGGAATTGGTACAAAAGCAGGTCTGGCACCTATGCATACATGGCTTCCAGATGCCCACAGTGAAGCTCCATCACCAGTTAGTGCAATGATGTCTGGGGTTCTTCTAAACCTCGCTCTATACGTCATTTTGAGGTTTTATATAATAACAAAACATATACCAGGGCTTCAAAATACTAAATGGTTGTTTATAATTTTTGGTTGTGTGTCACTTATAATCTCATCTTTTAGTATTTTAAGACAACTTAACTACAAAAGAATGCTTGCATTTTCCTCAGTTGAAAACATGGGAATTATAGCATTAGGACTTGGAGTTGGTAGCAGGATTGCAGTATTTGGTGCACTATTACATTCATTAGTCCACGCTTTCGGAAAGTCTATGTTATTCTTAACGGCAGGAAACATACTTAGTGCATATAAAACAAAACGTATAGATAAAATTAATTCTTTAATAAAAACTATGCCAATAAATGCTGTGTTTCTTATTTTGGGAATGCTCGTTATTACTGGAGCACCACCATTTCCAGCTTTTTTTAGTGAGTATTACATAATAGTAGGAACTGTTGAAACTGGGAATTATATTATCACTGCATTGTATAGTTTTTGTTTACTATTAGTTTTCGCAGGATTTTTGAGGGTTTTTATTAAGATAGTTTTTAATACTGAACCTGGTGTTAAATATGCTAAAATGGAAGTAGATAAAGAGAATACTTTGCCTTTAGCTTTATGTTTTGTTTCGATTATTATTATGAGTTTATTTATGAATGGTTATTTGTCTAATATGATAAATAATGCAGTTTCAATTATTTGTGATTAGGAAGTGAAAATATGAAAATAACAGAGATTATAAACAGTCTAGAGGAATTAAATTTTGATTTGAAATATGAAGTTAAAAATAATAATGAGTTATATGTTACAGTAAAAGCTGACCAAATCAGAAAAATTGTACTTATTTGCGTTGAATTGTATAAATTTAATTATATTTGTGAATTTTCATTAGAAGAGAAAGAACGATCAATAAATTGTGTGTTTTCAAACAGTAAGCAAGGGTATTATGTAATTTGCAGATATATTACACAAAAAGAGCCAATTGATCTTAGTAACATAATTTATCAAAGCAGATTATTTCAAAGAGAAATTAATAAAGATTATGATTATAAGGTTAAACAAGTTTCAGGTACTGGTGCATATCAAGTTGCAGTAGGGCCTGTACATGCAGGAATAATCGAACCAGGGCATTTTAGGTTTAGTGTTATGGGTGAACCAATAGAAAATCTTGAAATAAGGCTTATGTACAAATATAGGGGAATAGAAAAGCAATGCGCCAATATAAATGCAAATTCTTTAAATCTTATGTTTGAGCGGGTGTCAGGTGAATCCACTGTAGCTTATGGCGAGGCATATGCAATCCTTGTAGAAAAGCTTCAGGAAGCAGAAGTAAGTAAAGAAATTAAGGCTTTTAGAACTGTTCTTTTAGAACTTGAAAGAATATATAATTATTTGGATGATTTAGGGGGTATTGCTAACGACATAGGTTATAGTTATGTAGCCAAAAAATTTGGATATTTTTCAGAAATTATTCATCAATTATGTGAAAGAATAAGTGGGAGCAGGTTTATGAGAAATGCCATAGTTCCACTTGGAATAAATATTGATTTTGATGAAAAGAAAAAGAATGATATTATAGAAACGCTGCAAGGCCTTAAATCTCGGATAACCAGTATATTTAAAATGAGTGTAAATGCAGTTTCGTTTTTAGACAGAGTAGAAGATGCAGGAATGGTAAGTCGCGTTATAGCTAAGAAGCTATGTATGACTGGTGTGGTAGCAAGGGCATGTAATTTAAAATATGATGTTAGAGTAGCATTTCCATATGAGCTATATAAAGAATTAAAAAAAGGTATAAATATAGAAACAAAAGGTGGAGTTTTTGAAAGGTATAAATTGAAAGGTCTTGAGCTTAAAGATGCTTTTGATTTTATAGAAAAAGCTCTGACTTATATAAATACTGATATAAAAAGAGATAAACCAGAAATTTGTTTAATAGAGGGAATGGAAGCAATAGCTTCTGTTGAAACAGTGAAGGGCGAGCTAGTAGTTTATGGCTTGACAGGAAAAGAAAATAAGTTTAGTAGAATTTATTTTAAAACTCCTTCTTTTACTAATTGGGCAGGTGTGAGTGAAGCAGTTCTTGGAGAAATTATTCCGGATTTTCCTCTTATTAATAAAAGCTTCAATATGTCTTATTCTGAGAATGATAGGTAGGGAGTATTAAAATGAACAATATATTTGATAGAATAAAATATGGAACCGAAACAATTAAAGATCCACTTAAAAATAATGAGTTTTCTTACGGAAAGATAATTGCTAAAGAAAATGTTTGTAATAATTGTGGGAAATGCACTAGCATATGCCCGGTGGACGCTATAAAAATAAACACTGTTGAAAATTGTAAACAAATAGTAAGCATTGACAACAAGAAATGTATTTACTGTAGAAATTGCGTTGACATTTGCCCAAAATCTGTTTTGGAAATGTCATCTGATTATAAAATGGCAGAATTAGAACTTGCGGGCAATAAACTTCGGGAGAAGATTTATAAAACATTTAAAAGATCACTTGTACTAAGGGTAGTAGATACTGGTTCTTGTAATGCTTGTATGTCGGAACTTTCTGCTCTCCAAAATACTTTTTATGATATTTCAAGGTTTGGAATTAATGTTGCGGCGTCTCCAAGGCATGCAGATGGACTTGTGGTAACGGGCATAGTTACTATAAATATGAAAGAAGCACTAGAGAAGACCTATCAAGCAATGGCTCAGCCTAAAATAGTTATAGCTGTTGGAAGTTGCGCATATGATGGAGGTATGTTTAAAGAGGGTGAGGGAGTTTATGGTGTACTAAAAAATATCCTTCCTGTGGACTTAGTAATTCCAGGATGTCCACCTTCTCCTCAGGCAATTATTTTTGGCCTTCTTAAATTGATGGATAAAATTTAAAAAACATAGAAGTTTATAATTTATAAAAATTGTAACTCATTAAGCGTTAAATTGTCCTTATCTTAAATAGTGGACAATTTGACGTTTCATTTTTTTAGATTAATAATTATAAACAAACTTTGAACCTTTATAAATCACATTAGAAAATTATTTGTGCAAACGGTTGCATTAATTTTTAAAATTATGTATAATAATTTTAAAAGCTACAGTTATAATAAAATCTAAATTTATAAACAATGGAAATCAAATTAATTATCTAATATTGGGTGGTATTAAAAATTAATATAGGAGGCGGAAGTTAATGGATATTAGTAATCTTCCAAGAGTTGCTTATTTTTGTATGGAGTATGGACTGCATTCAGATTTTAAAGCTTATGCAGGGGGACTCGGAATACTTGCAGGTGATCATCTAAAAGGAGCAAAGGATTTAAATTTACCGTTGGTGGGAATAGGACTTAAGTGGAAACAGGGATACACTGAGCAATTTATAGATGAAAATGGAAAGGTATTTGATACATATCATAATTATGATTATGATTTTTTAGAAGATACAAAAGTGAAAGTAACTGTTAAAATTCGAAATTTAGATATTGTATGTAAGGTTTGGAGATTAGAGGAATTTGGAAATAATCCAATATATCTTTTGGATACTGATATACCAGAGAATGGTGATAAGTGGATAACAGGGCAATTGTATGGTTGGTTTGGAGAAGAAAGAATTGCTCAAGAAATAGTATTAGGTATTGGTGGAATAAAGGCTTTAAGGGCTTTGGAACTTCCTATAGATGTATATCATTTCAATGAGGGACATGCTGCGCTCGCAGCTACAGAGCTTATAAAAGAAAAAATGCAATCAGGATACAGTTTTGAGGAGTCTTGGACCAGAACCCGCGCGGAAGTGGTATTTACAACTCATACTCCAATAGTTGAAGGTAATGAATCTCATGATGTTAATAAGTTAGAGTATATGGGAGCATTTAATGGGTTAACTAGGCAGCAAATGATTAGATTTGGTGGAGAACCATTTAATATGACCATAGCAGGACTTAGACTTTCAAGAAAGGCAAATACGGTAGCGCAGCTTCACATGGAAACTGCAAATAAAATGTGGAGAACTGTTGCTGGAAGGTCTGAAATTATTGGTATAACTAATGGAATCCATAAACCATCTTGGGTAGATGATAGAATAACTAAGGCCTTTGAAAATAATGGAGACCTTTGGGGTACTCACATAACTGTTAAAAAGGAATTATTAGAGTTTATTAAAGAAAGGACGGGTGCTATGCTTGCTGCAGATAAGTTACTAATTGGATTTTCAAGAAGGGCTGCACCTTATAAGAGAAGTGATTTAATATTTACCAGTGAAGATATTATTTCACCGCTCCTTAAAAGTGGAAAAGTTCAAATTGTATTCTCAGGGAAAGCTCATCCGCTTGACGATATTGGAAAAGAAATAGTAGCAAAACTTGTAAGAATGATGAAGAAATATCCAAATAGTGTAGTGTTTCTAGAAAATTATGACATGAATATAGGAAGAATGCTAACTAGAGGTTCAGATATTTGGTTAAACAACCCAAGAAGACCTTTAGAAGCAAGTGGAACTTCAGGAATGAAAGCTGCAATGAATGGAGTGCTTAACTGTTCTATTTTAGATGGCTGGTGGCCAGAAGCTTGCATAGATGGTGTAAATGGTTGGCAGTTTGGAGATGCGGTAGGGCTTGATGATTTATCAGAAGTAGAGCTAGATAAACATGATACGCAGGCTCTCTATGATACTTTAATAAATAGAGTTATGCCTACTTACTATGAAAATAGAGAAAAATGGGTAGAAATGATGAAGCAAAGTATTAAAACTACAAGTTATGAATTTTCAGTAGAAAGAATGTTAGATGAATACTATAACAAGATGTATATAAAGTAAAAATTAGTATATAAAATAAATAGCGAATAGATGGTAATCACATACCTTCTATTCGCTATTTTTAATGTTGTATTTAATTAAAGTTTCAAAGTTGTTTTGTATTTACATGTAAATTATTAAACTACTTTTACAATCCATCCGTCAGGTGCTTTTACATCTCCAAACTGGATGCCATAAAGAGTATCATAAAGTTTTTTAGTAACTGGGCCTACTTCTGTTTCACTGTGGAAAACATGAAGAGTACATTTGTATTCTATACCACCAATAGGTGTTATTACGGCAGCAGTCCCACATGCACCTGCTTCCTTAAATTCACTAAGATTAGTTATTAAAACATCTCTTTCTTGTACTTCCATTTTTAAATAATCTTTAGCAATATGCATTAACGAGTATTTAGTAATGCTAGGAAGTATTGATGGTGATTTTGGAGTTACAAATATATTGTCATTAGTAATTCCAAAGAAGTTTGCAGCACCAACCTCTTCAATTTTTGTATGAGTTGCAGGGTCAAGGTAAATACAGTCTGCAAAACCTTTTGATGCAGCGTATTTATGAGCAAGAAGGCTTGCGGCATAGTTTCCTCCAACTTTTACATCTCCAGTTCCATGAGGTGCAGCTCGATCGTATCCCTCAGATGCCATAAAGTTTACTGGAACCATTCCACCTTTGAAGTAGGGACCTACTGGGCAACAGAATACTCCAAATAAAAATTCAGGAGCTGGACCTACTCCAAGGTTATCTCCAATACCTATTACATATGGCCTAACATAAAGGGTTGCTCCAGTTCCGTATGGAGGAACAAAAGCTTCATTTGCTTTAACAACTTGTTTGCAAGCATCAACAAATTTGTCAATTGGAATTTGAGGCATGAGAACTCGATCACAACTGCTTCCCATACGTTTGGCATTCTCAGTAGGCCTGAACAATTGGATGCTACCATCCTTTGTGCGATAAGCTTTTAAACCCTCAAAACATTGCTGACCATAATGAAGAGATGTTGAAGCTTCACTTATAGAAAGATTGTTATCTTCAACTAAATTTCCATCGTCCCATTTGCCATCTTTCCATATAGAAATATAACGTAAGTCCGTTTTGCTATAAGCAAAACCTAATTTACTCCAATCAATGTTAACATTTGTGCTCATATTTATTCCTCCTATTATTATAAAAGTTTTAATTCACGATTAGTATATTTCATGCAGCATTAGAAAGATGATAATATATTCTAAATGTTACAAAAATTCGTGGAATCTTTAATATGAGTACTATTATAACATAGAATATGTATGAAAATAGTATTATCAGTATTTTAATAAATTGAATTCAAAATAGTTTTACAAAGAAAAAAAAATTGCATTAATAAGATAAAAATACCTTTATTGCAATTTTTTTATTCATTTTATTAAATTTAATATTACTTTAATTCTTCAGTACTATTTTATGAATTGACTGTTACAATTAAAATAATTTCTTAAAGCAGTTTTTGCATAAGGTAGTTTTACCCTTGTTTGTAGAAAGGCGATCATCCGCTGACACCGGTTTTCTACATATTTCACATATAAATTTTGAAGTGGAATTACAAAGTGGAGAGGGTTTTGTTTTATTTACTTTAGTCTTTATTTTATTTGTTTTAGAACCAATGGTGTTTTTTTTATTTGAGGGTGGATCATAATTTATAGCTTGTACTTTTTCATCTCTTTGATTTATAGAGTAATTCATAGAATACGTACTTTCTCCAAAAAGTTCTAATTCAAATCTCGGATTCTCCGCACTATAAAATTCCTCGATAATAAGTCTTGTAACTTGAGCATCATTTACTATAAGACCACTTTTCTCTATGCCATCGAAAATGCTTTTTGTTATGTTATTTGTATCAGGGTGTCTTTTTATACTTTTATAATAAACCTTTAGAACGGCAATAAGAGATTCTGTTAAAAAAACATTAGAATTTTGAATTCTACATTGATAAGCAATTTCTTCTTCATACAAGGCGTATCTATCATGGTATTTCCCAGAGTTATAAGGCAAAATAGCTCTTCCACTCATGTTGAAAAGTTTGAAATTAGATTTCGAAATAGGCGAGCCTTTTATTATTACCTTTGCATAGGTGTCACTCATATGTTCCTCCTAGAATCTGTTATAAAATAGAAAATTTCATATATATAATTATATCATAGAATAATAAATACCAAAGTATTTAAACTTGAATAAGTGAAGAAATTTTTAAGAGTTAATAAATCAAAATAAAAGTATACATATAAAGAGTATATAAAAATTTGATATGATAAACCTAATAAAGTATAATTAATTTGTGTTATTCATAAAAAGAAATTGTGTAAACTTTACTAAAGGTGGGTAAAAACAATGAAAAAAGATATTAAAATACTTGCAATTGAATCGAGTTGTGATGAGACCGCGGCTGCAGTAGTCGTGAATGGACGAGAAATTCTATCAAATATAATTGCATCACAAATTGATATACATGAGAAATTTGGAGGAGTTGTGCCGGAGGTGGCATCCAGAAAGCACATAGAAGTAATAAGTGCTGTAGTTCAAGAATCATTGGATGAAGCTAAAGTTACATTAGATGACATAGATGCAATAGGAGTAACATATGGACCGGGGCTCGTAGGAGCATTACTTGTAGGTGTTCAATATGCTAAGGGCCTGGCATATGCAACTAATAAACCATTAATTGGAGTTAATCATATAGAAGGTCATATAAGTGCTAATTTTATTCAATATAAGGATCTTAAACCGCCTTTTATGTGTTTGGTGGTTTCAGGTGGTCATACATTTATTGTATATATGAAAGATTATGGTGATTTTGAGGTTATGGCTCAAACTAGAGATGATGCAGCGGGTGAAGCATTTGATAAGGTGGCTCGTGCTATTGGGCTTGGGTATCCTGGTGGACCTAAAATAGATAAAATAGCAAAAGAAGGAAACGCAGATGCTATAAAGTTCCCAAAAGCTAAATTTCATGATGCTACTTTAGATTTTTCTTTTAGTGGAGTTAAATCTTCAGTGCTAAATTATATAAACAAAATGAATATGAAAAAGGAAACAATTAATATACCTGATGTTGCCGCATCTTTTCAAAAGGCAGTAGTTACTGTTTTGGTAGAACATGCGCTGCAGGCATGTAAAATTAAAGGGGTAGATAAAATAACAATAGCAGGTGGCGTGGCATCAAATTCTTGTCTTAGAGAGACCATGACATCAGAAGGGCAAAAGCAAAATATAAAAGTTTTGTTCCCGGAGATGGTGCTTTGCACTGATAATGCAGCTATGATTGGAAGTGCAGCTTATTTTGAATTTATTAAGGGCAGGGTATCAGGACTAACGCTGAATGCAATACCAAATTTAAAACTTGGAGAAAGATAGAATATTATAATTTATGGTGTGAAAAAAATTGTAAAATTGTAAATATAATGATACACTTTACCTATTCATAATATATTTTAGGAATAGGGGAAAAAATATGTACAGAGTGCTCCTGGTTAATGATTGCAAATTAGAAAATTCCATTATGAGTGACATGCTTATAAGTTTGGGGTATGAAGTTATTATAAGTAATGAATTTACTGCCTTTAATGATGTTAGTGAGTTAAAATGTAATGTAATTATAGCAAATTTTATTATGAAAGGAAAAACTGGTGATAAATTACTTAAGCAAATAAAGGATAGCCATCCCAAAATCAAATGTATTTTATCCTCAAGTAATGACATTAAATTAGAGGATTTTAACAAAAGAGCAATTGATGCGTTTATACATACACCAGTAACAATAGAAAAATTAAATGGAGTAATCAAAGAAAATATACAATTATTGAATAATAACAAACAGGTGAAACCATCATTCTGCAAATACTGTGGGGAAAAAATATATGATAGTGATTCACAAGCAAAATTTTGTAATTATTGTGGAAAAAAATATAAATTCTAAATAATGAGTACATAATTATTTTTAATAATTATGTACTCATTATTTATTTATATTAAAAGAAAATGAGAACATATAAAATTAAGAAAAAAATATAAAATTTTCAGTTGATAGCATAATATAAGTGGAGTATAATTATTCGTGTTTCAATATTTCAAGAACTAAAATATTAATTCTTATGACTTTAAACGAGGAGAAAGATTATGGCAATCCATCAGAATATAATAAAAAAAAATTTTAAGTTACGCATTATAGTACTATGTTTATTTTTAAGCATTTTTACATTGATGGCTTGTTCAAATAAAGTGGAAAAAATTAATAAAAATGTTGTTATAAATGAAGAAAATGTGATTAGTAAAGAATCGTTAGTTAAAGGAAAAGACCAAATAGTAGAAAATATTAAGACCACAAAAATAGCTTTTGAGAAAAATAACAATGTTTATATTTATGATGAAACAAATCAGCAAATTAAATCATTAGGGGATAATTCAAAATCAAAAGATTTATTAGCGATATCTCCAGATAAAACAAAAATAGTATTTAGATATTTTAATGAAGGAAAGGAAATATACCCTCCACATGTAATTGTTTATGATATTAAAACTGGGAAACTAACAGATATTGTTATAAATAATGAAAATGTTCAACAAATTATTGAGCTCAAATGGATAGATGATGAAAACATTTTGGTAACAGGACATATTGATCCATCAGCTTCAGGTTACACCGTATACAACATAAAAAGTAAAGCAGAGATAATATCTTGTATTGGTACCATAAGAGATGTTACTATTAATAAAAAAAATATTCTTTATAGTAATACACCTCATATATTTCCACAGGTAAAAGCCAATCTATATCTTAACAATAATAAAATTTTCGAAACCAATGTAGACAAAGAAGAGATATTTGATGGGGTGTTATCTAGGGATGGCAAAATACTTGCTTTTAGAAGTTATATTGAAGGTGATAAGAAAATAAACAGTCAGGCAAGTGCTTATCTTAATGTAGCAAATGTTAATAGTGATGGAAAAGGAATAAATGGTTTATTAAGGATAGCTATAAATAGTGATACAAGTGGAGTTCTAAAATTTGATGATAAAAATAATATAAGCATTATAGATGATGATTTTGTATATAAATTAGAATCAGGAAAACTTAATAAGGAAAAAAACATTTTGAAAAAGCAAGAAGAACTTTCTGCTGAGCAACTTAAAAAGTTTAAAACAGTATTGGCCAAACAATTCCCCAAAGATATTATTTCAGAAAAAACAGTATTAGAGGATATAGGTATATATAATCTTGTAACATTTTAGATGACAACTAACATAAAAAATTGTTAACGAATATTTAAAATTTTGTTAACAATTGTTTTTAAATTTGGTATAATGATTTTAATGCTTATAGAAGTGGAAGAGGGGTTATTATGAAAAAGAAAAATTCTTATAGGGCTAAAAACACAAAAACTAATGTTAAAGCTATCCCAAAACTAATTTTGGGAAAATTGGGAATGTTACTAGTTATTATTATACCAATAGCTATATTAATATCTTATTCCATGAATTTAAACTTTTTTTCGATTACAAGAATTTTATTGATTTTTGTTTTAATTATAAGTATAGCTGCTTATCTAAAAGGCGAAATTATTTATTCACATCCTGATCAATCACATTATAGTGGTAAAGCAAGTAATAATAAGACTATAGCACATAAAAAATCTAACATAAATTTTTCATTTTCACTTAAAAATGGAACAATTCAAGTTATATTAACAATTCTAATAATTTTAGTACTGACCTATTTATTAGAGTTTGTATATAAAATAATTGGATAATTTCTAATAGATATATTCAATTTTAAAAAAATGACTTAGTAAATTCTAAGACATAAAAAAGTAAATTTCTATTTTACTTTTTTTATGTCTTTATTTTATCTAAATTTATACAAGGAGGGTTAAAATGAAGAAGAATTATAAATTTTTTAAACATAAAGATTGTGAATACTTTCCATGCCATGAAGTTAAAAATAATGAAAAATTTAATTGTCTATTTTGCTATTGTCCGCTGTATTTTCTTGACGATTGTGGTGGAAATGGAAAATTTTCAAATGGTATTAAAGATTGCTCTTCTTGTTTGATTCCACATTCTGATAATGGATATGAATATATAGTAGGTAAGATAGTGGAGGTTAATAAAACAAAAAGAAAATAATTATCGTCTAATAAAAAGTATGAAATTTCTCATACGTTCCTCTCAAATTTTTTAAAGTAAACTACAAAATTGTCTTTTTGTAGTTTAAAGTGTATAATGAAGGCATCAACAAATGAAATAAAACTAAATAATTTTATATAAAATGAAGAGTGAATAAAGAATTAATTTTTAATTATATTAATATCTTGAGTACTCTTCTTAAAAAAGGCACTGTCAATTCAGCGCCTTTTTTGTACCTAAAATGAAACTAATAAAAAAATATCCCGCAAAATAATAAAAAGATTAAATTTCTACATTGATTTAAAAATCAATATATTGTGTAGTCTATGGATACACTAAAGAAAAGTAGCAGTTTAAAATTGTAATACATATGGAGGTACTAACATGAAAGTTAATAGGAGATTTGAATTATTCAAAGATGTAACAGATGAAGAATGGAATAATTGGGAGTGGCAAGTCAAAAATAGAATTGAAACTGTAGAAGAACTTAAAAAATACATACCATTAACTAAGGGAGAGGAAGAGGGAGCTGAAAAATGTCTTCAAACATTAAGAATGGCTATAACCCCTTATTACTTAGCGTTAATAGATCCGAATGATCCTCATGATCCAATAAGAAGACAAGCTATACCAACGGGACTTGAATTGTATCAAGCAGATGCTGATTTATTAGATCCACTACATGAAGATGCAGATTCTCCAGTGCAAGGGCTAACTCACAGATATCCAGATCGGGTATTATTACTAATAACTGATAAGTGCTCGATGTACTGTAGGCATTGCACAAGAAGAAGATTCGCAGGACAAAATGATAATTCTATGCCAATGGAGCGAATAGATAAGGCAATTGAGTATATTAGAAATAATTCACAAGTTAGAGACGTATTATTATCAGGTGGAGATGCGCTACTTGTGTCTGATGATAAATTAGAATACATAATTAAAAAACTAAGGGAGATAAAGCACGTAGAAATAATAAGGCTGGGGTCAAGAGTACCGGTGGTTCTTCCTCAAAGAATCACTGAAAAATTGGTTGACATGTTAAAGAAATATCATCCAATTTGGTTAAACACTCATTTTAATCATCCAAATGAAATTACAGAGGAATCAAAACTTGCCTGCGCCAAACTTGCAGATGCAGGTATTCCTTTAGGAAACCAAACAGTTCTTCTAAGAGGAGTAAATGACTGTACGCATATAATGATGGATTTAGTACATGAACTTGTTAAAATTAGAGTTAGGCCTTATTACATATATCAATGTGACCTTTCAATGGGACTTGAGCACTTTAGAACTCCTGTATCTAAGGGAATAGAAATTATTGAAGCTTTAAGAGGACATACTTCAGGATTTTGTGTGCCAACATTTGTTGTGGATGCTCCAGGTGGTGGTGGTAAAATTCCAGTTATGCCTGGGTATGTTATATCTCAAAGTCCAGAAAAGGTAGTGTTAAGAAATTTTGAAGGAGTTATAACTACATATGAGCAACCAACGGGCTATACTTCAGGTTGTCATTGTGAAGTATGCGAAGGAGCCAAAAAGGTTCATAAAGTAGGAGTGGCAGGGTTATTAAATGGCGAGAAAATGTCTATGGACCCAGTTGGACTTGAGAGAAATTTAAGAACAAACAAAGAGTAAAATAAAAAGACAATAAATAATAATCCAAGAGATAACTCTCTTGGATTATTATTTATTGTCTTATTAAGGCAAACAAGTAATATTTTTAAAAATATATTATAAAATGGTAGTATAAGAAATTTTAGGAGGGTAAATTTGCTAACCCTAAAAATAGGATCAAAAGGAACAACGGTAATGGAAATACAATCACTACTTAATAAATTAGGTTATAATGTGGGAGCCATAGACGGAATTTATGGACCTAAAACTGCAGAGGCAGTGCGAAAATTCCAAATATATTTTGGTATATCACCTACTGGCGAAATAAATGAGGATACTTATAAACTTATGAATAGATTTTTATTAGGGTCTGATACTTATAGAATTAAAACAGGGGATACGTTAAACTCTATAGCAAAAATGTATTATACGACTCTTGCAAGTATAGTTACAGCTAATCTAGAGGTAAATTCAAATAATTTATGGGTTGGTGAATTAATTACAGTTCCATATTCATTAGATGTTGTTTATACAAATATAGATTACACTTATGACATTATGAAAAAAGATTTAGAAGGGTTAAAGGCAAGATATCCATTTATAGAAGTCTCTAGTGCAGGTAAAAGCGAGCTAGGAAAAGAGCTTTATTATGTAAAACTAGGGAGTGGACCTAATAAAGTCTTTTATAATGGGTCACATCATGCTATTGAATGGATAACTACACCTCTCTTAATGAAATTTATTGAAAATTTTTCTAAAGCATATGCATCAAGTCAAAATATAGAAGGTTATAATACTTTGGACATATGGAATAAAAGCACTATATATGTGATGCCTATGGTAAATCCAGATGGAGTTGACTTAGTTCTTAATGGTCTAGATAAGAGTAACCCGTACTATAATGATTTAATAAAATGGAATAATGGCAGCACGGATTTTTCTGGAAATTGGAGTGCTAATATACGGGGCGTAGATCTTAATCATAACTATAATGCTTTGTGGCAAGTATCAAAGGATGCAGAAAAAAGCTATGGAGTATATGGACCAGGACCTACAAGATATTCTGGCACTGCACCAGAATCAGAATCAGAGTCTAGAACTGTGGCAGACTTTACGAGAAAAAATAATTTTAGATTAGTGATAGCTTATCATACTCAAGGTGAATTGATATACTGGAATTTTCAAAATTTGGCAACAGCTGAAGCTAAAAAGATAGCACTAAGGTTTGCCGAATTAAGTGGTTATGAACTAGGAGAGACCACTGGGATTACAAGCTATGCAGGATATAAAGATTGGTTTATAGAAAAATACAGAAGGCCAGGTTATACCATTGAGGTTGGACGTGGAGTAAACCCACTTCCAATAGGCCAATTTAACAATATTTATAGAAACAACATTAAAGTATTATTAGAAGGGGCATTAGTTTAACTATTTATAATCAATGAGAATATTAATCGTTAATCAATTTCTGGATTTCATTCAATAAAACAGGGAAATCAGTATATCCATCACGAGCAATAAAATGCTTTCCTGATGAAAGAATAATAAGATTTGCATCTAACTCTTTGGCTAATTTTTGTGTTGCTTCGGTTGGAACAATATCATCATCTGTTGCAGTAATAACAATTCTTGATGAAATTAGACTTTTTATTACTGCAATGTCAAGTGATCCATCCACAAATTCTTGAATGCCTTCTGTTTGTTCATCCATCGGATTTTCATTTATGAAACCTGAAACAAGTATTGCACCTTTGATTTTTATGCTTTTTTCGAGAATATAGCGCAGTACCGTAACACATCCAAGACTATGACCGATAAATATCGTATTTTCATCAATATCCAAAACATTTTTACGAAGATGTTTAAGCCAAGGTTCAAGATGTGGATCCACGGAATCAGGCATATTGGGAATATCAATTTTAACAGGACTATTTTTAAACTGTTCTTTCAGCCATGGGAACCATTCTGCTTGGCTGGAAGATGTATAACCATGGATAGCATAGATATTAGTACTTTTCATTTTATAATTTCTCCTAATATTTAAATTTATAACCAACTTACAATATTTTTAGAGATATCATTTCTCTTAGATTTTAAATTTTTTCTACTGGAATATCCAACAGATATAATAGCCATTAACTGTAAGTCATCTGAAACTCCTAATAATTCTCGTACCTTATCTTCATTCTTTAATATTTCTCCAATCCAGCAAGTTCCTAAACCAAGTTCATGTGCAGCAAGTAGCATATTTTGTATTGCTGCCCCTATTGATTGAGAATGTTTCAAGTAAATTTTTTTATCATTTCTTTATTATTCATTACTACAGAGAACCTCCAAGGCTGCATATTGTTACCAGATGGAGCCCAATTAGCCGCAGTTAATATTTGAATAACAGCATCTTTACTTACTTCTTTTGAAGTATATGTCCGAATACTTCTACGATTTAATATACATGACATTACTGAATCCATTTTAACACTCCTTTTCATATGTAAATTTTCTGTATTATTCCTTATGTTATTATACGATTGCGATATAAATATTTACTTAAATATACTATTTTCCCATCCTTATATTAATACTAGATTAGTAAATATCAAAACAAATACTTTATACCATGTTATCTAAATTGGTTGTTATTTAGGATAATCATTCTAATGATAATTTGGACCTAAATGCTATTATAGCATTTCCTGAAATTTTAACTTCTACAGGTTCTTTATTTTCTATTTTTACCTCAACGTCGATAATCCCTGGTCGGTTTATAGCTTCACCCTGTTTAGCTTTGAATCTAAATAAAGAATTATTATGATTAACCAATTTGTGATGAATCAGATATGCACCCAAAGGACCATTCGCATTACCAGTTACAGGGTCTTCATTAATACCTATTGCAGGAGCAAACATTCTGCCATGTACTAAAATATCGGTATCCTGAGAATTAACTGTGAAAACATAATAACCATTGCACTTAATATCGTTGCTCAATTTAGAAAGTGCATCATAATTTGGTTTCATTTTGTTTAAAGTTTCAATGCTTTTTATACCAATCATAACCTTAGAATGACCTGTCGAAACTATCTGTATTGGATAATCTTCTAATAAATCTTTACTACTTATATTTAGCGCCAATATAACATTTTTTATATTTATTTCATCAATAATTGATCCAAATTCAATTTTCCCTTGTGTCATAATAATTTTATAATCATCATTTTCTTTTACTATATCAACAGGTAAAATTCCGGCACCAGTTTTATGATAAACCCTAGAAGTAACAAGCTTATTTTCAATAGCACGAGCATAGTGAGCTGCAATAGTTGCATGTCCGCAAATTGGTACTTCATTTGTTGGAGTGAAAAACCGTATGTGAACATCATACTCATTATTATTTGAAGATAGAATAAAAGCTGTTTCAGAATTATTAAGTTCCCTAGCTATTTTCTGCATTTCATCTGGAGTTAATCCATCAGCATTTGTTATTACTCCAGCTGGATTTCCTGCGAACTTCTCCTTAGTGAATGAGTCAATTTGGTATAAATTATACTTTTTCGTCATAATTTTCCTCCTAAATATATTATTAATTTATAAATTGAAAGCTATTCAATTTATTAGCGGTGGATAGCCAATATGTATTATTTAGCAGCAAAAACTGCCTAAATTTTTGGAAGATGTCAGACAATCTCTGTTGATACTGAACCATAGACTACGATTACGACATAAACAGTTACTTAATTATACTATTCTTACTGCAAATTCTATATAAGAAATTGAAATATGTTTTGTTAATATTGCACTAAAAAACATTTTATATACCAGGGATGCTAAAAGACAAATGATGTGAAAACTTAATTTCACGTCATTGCTTGTGTACCTATATCTAGCCTATAACCTCATTCCTACTTTAATGTATGCAATAGATTGCTATTCCATTGATATATTGGTGTCTAATTGAGAATATACACTACTTTTATGCATGATTTATCACTTTATAATACATTCTAAATACCAATAGTTCATTATGGGGTACAGGCAGCGAAACGCAGAAATTATACGCTAAGGATTAAAACTAATCAAAGCAACTATTTAAGCATACGCTAGCGTATGCTTAGAAACTGTAACTAGCATTGTACTAGGATAGTTGCTTCATATTTTACAAATAAATTTAGCAGTAAATAAAAGGTTATAAAGCTTTAATACATTTATTTCGAATTATTTACCATATAAGTTTACTCATGAAATGGCTTGAAATTATAGCAGAAGAGATTAAAATAATAAAGTAAATAATACGTTCGTTTATTTTACTCAGTTTTATAGAAACTACTGTGTTCTTTACAGTTTTGCTGGTATTAAACCGAATAGTTTAGAGCTTAGAGTATAGTTTCCGCTAAAAGATGCCTGCACCCCTATATATCCAGTTTACGGTAATGATAGTATACTTAAATAAGTATTATGCGTTTTATCATAAATTATGGAGGTAAATATGAATATAAACAACCTATTTTTTCATCTTTATTACTGTAATAGTAGGCAAACCAAAGAGGTATTGAAACATTCAAGTAAAATCATCAATAGAACACTTCAGCATCATGAACTTATTTTTATTACTGGAGGTAAAGGATATATTATGGTTCGACATAAAAGATATCAGTTTAAAAAGGGTGCAAAAACACCCCGTTAGGGCTTAACATAAGTATGTTTAAAAATAATATACCTAAATAAATGAAAGAAGGCAAGAACAGACTAAAGAAGAAATTACTAAAACAAAAAAGACAGAGTCAATATTATAGTTTATAATTTTACTAGGGGGAGAGTGTGTTTTGTAGTAAATGTTGGCGGACTCCGGCTGCTTATGTCAGAAGTAGGATTGATTATATGAGATTATTTATAGGATATCACAATGCACTTAATTACTTCTGCTAACAATGAATTATTATTCAGTATATGTATAAACGTGGCCATGACAAGGAATTTGATGCCTTGTACACGGGATATAGAAAGGATGTGAATATTTAGTGGGTTTGGGTAATTGTTGAACACACTCTCACTAAAGATAAATTATGTTAAATGAAATGGATAGACAATATCTTAAAATGGGTGAGAATATTTTGAAAAGAGGATATCATGACCAAAACCGTACTGGGGTTGCAACTTACAAACTACCTCACCAAATTATGCAATTTGATTTAGAAGAAGAATTCCCAATATTAACAACTAAATTTGTTGCGTTTAAAACGGCGGTAAAAGAACTGCTTTGGATTTTCAAAGACCAATCTAATGATGTTAAAAAACTTCAAGAACAAAATGTGCATATATGGGATGAATGGGCTTTAGAAGATGGAACCATTGGTAAGGCATATGGTTTTCAAATAGCTAAGTATCATCAAATTGATACACTTATTGAGACTTTAAAAAATAATCCTCAAGATAGAAGAATGATGATGAATTTATGGAATATAGAGGACTTGCCCCAAATGGCACTTCAACCGTGTTGCTTTTTAACTCTATGGGACGTAACTGATGGACGACTTAATTGTATGTTAGTACAACGAAGTGGTGATACAGCGTTAGGAATTCCTTTTAATACAAGTCAATATGCAGTATTAGTTCATTTAATTGCACAGGTAACAGGATTAAAAGCAGGATTATTTACTCATGTTATAAATAATGCACATATATATGAAAATCATATTGAAGGTTTAAAGCTACAGATTTCAAGAAAGTCAGAAGCTTTAGATGCTCCCAAACTATGGATTAATCCAGATATTAAAAACTTCTATGATTTTACACCAGAAGATGTTAAACTTATAGATTATAAACACCTTGGGAAAATAAATATGGGGAGTGTGGCGGTATAATGCTTACATGTATTGTTGCAATTGGAGATAATTTTGCTATAGGTAAAAATAACAATTTACTTTGGCATTTTTCAAAAGACTTAAAAAGGTTCAAGCAAATTACAAGTGGAAATACTATTATAATGGGAAGAAAGACCTTTGAGTCACTTCCTGGTATCCTTCCTGGTAGACATCATATTGTTATTACACAAAATAAAGATTTTGTTATAAATGATGAAAGGGTTACTGTTTTAAATTCTAAGGAAAAGTTATTTGCCTCTTTGGAAGACAATAAGGAGTACTTTATTATAGGTGGCGGAGAGATTTACAAGTTATTATTGCCTTATTGTAATAAGATACATTTAACAAAAGTACATAAGGAATATAATGCTGATATATTCTTCCCTGAACTAAATTATTCTGAGTGGAATATTAGAGAAGAAGGAACTGGATACATCAATGATGATAAAATAACAGCATACACTTTTTTAACTTTGGAACGTACTATCACAAAGGTATCTAAGGTCACTTTTATTTAATTCTGTCGTTGATATAGATAACTTAAAGGAGGTTACAGTTATATTTGCGACTTAAATTACTATTCATTCTGACCAGCAATTTGAAAGTTGTCCAAGCTGCATTGCGAACCATTTTCTATTGTAATGCAGGCGATTTACACCTTGAAAAAGTTAATTATAAGGTATATGAAGCGAATAGAGTAAAGTGAAAAGGGTATAAATATTTGTTTATACCTTTTTTGTTTGCCCATAATCAATATAGAGGTGATAAAAGTGGATATGAAAATTATTAATAGAGCGGTGCATCAGATATAAAAGGGTTATTGAAGATTAGATTAAATATGAGTGATGGAACAATAATATTAGTATTTTTAAATTATAAAACTAAAACTTAGTTGGGTGTATTACATAATAGGGGTACAGGCAGCGAAACACGGAAATTATACGCTAAGGATTAAAACTAATCAAAGCAACTATTTAAGCATACGCTAGCGTATGCTTAGAAACTGTAACTAGCATTGTACTAGGATAGTTGCTTCATATTTTACAAAAAAATTTAGCAGTAAATAAAAGGTTATAAAGCTTTAATACCTTTATTTTGAATTATTTACCATATAAGTTTACTCATGAAATGGCTTGAAATTATAGCAGAAGAGATTAAAATAATAAAGTAAATAATACGTTCGTTTATTTTACTCAGTTTTATAGAAACTACTGTGTTCTTTACAGTTTTGCTGGTATTAAACCGAATAGTTTAGAGCTTAGAGTATAGTTTCCGCTAAAAGATGCCTGCACCCCATTATCTTAACAAAGGCATACTCCCCGTTAGCTTGTTAACTTTTTTCTTATTACCACAGATAACAAGACCCAAATAGGTGTGCTCCGTTTCTGATACGGTTGATACTTTCTGTAAATATTCGCTGTAAATATTGCAGCCTTGTGCAACATCAGAAAAGTCAGCTACAATAATATCATCAAAATCAGAAGTATATAATTTACCCCTCAATTCTCTAAGTATTTCTTTGTTCCCTTTTAGAATTGGCACAGGTATTTTAATAATACCTAAATGTATTTGTCCAGAAGCGTCAATAGCATCTTCACCCACAAGCTCGGGGATATGTTTTCCTAACGTAATACCTAATATTGCGGCAGTATTTGCAAGTATTCCTAATGGAATGTTTTCATCTATTACTATAACGCATTTTTTATCTTGTTGTGGTATCATATATTTTCCTCCTTAATTTTACAATTCGTTCTCCTTTTGAAATAAAAAGACCTGCAATTGTAAGAATGATTCCTACAATTGCAATTCCTGTAATATTTTCGTGTAACAAAATAGCAGACGAAACAACTGCAATTACAGGCACTATATAAATATATACACTTGTCTTCATAGCTCCCAATACTTTGATAGACCAATTCCAAGTGACAAAGCATAGTGCAGACGCACCAAAACCTAAATATAAAATATTAAGCAGGTTAGACAGATTGGTAAACCTGTTTAAATCCAGCTTGAAATCAAATATGAATATGGCGGGAATCATAAAAAATAATCCATAAAAAAACACTTTGCGTGTGCAACCGATGGTATTGTAGTGGAATTCGCTGATTTTTTTCATAAGAACAGAATAAACAGCCCATACAATTGCAGCAAGCGCTGCCAATATACTACCTAAAGGATTTAACTTTAAAACAATATTTTCATTGAATCCAATCAGGATAATACCTAATATAGCCACTATAAACCCAATAAAAAAACGTAATGTCAGCTTTTCAGAGTCTAAAAACTGATGTGCAAAAATTGCAGTAAAAAATGGGGCGATAGAAATAATGACACCAACATTGGACGCAAGTGTATATGTTAAGGCAATGTTTTCTAAAAGAAAATACAAAGTTACTCCGAATAGCCCAGCTACTACAAAATATAGTTCTTGTTTGACATTTAAAGTTTTAATTCGGTGCGGGTATATTATCAATAATGTTATGTAACCAATCATAAAGCGAAAAAATAAGATTGCTATTGGCGTGAACTCTTTCAATAATACTTTAGTAGAAACAAAAGTTGTTCCCCAAATCAAAATTGTAATAAGTGCTGCCAGATGCCCTCCGGTAGTTTTTTTATCCACCATTTTCTGTCCTCCCACATTTGTCTATAAAAATATTCATGTATTGTTTTGGTGTAAGTCCAATTAGTTTTTTAAAAAAGTTTGTAAAATGGCTTTGATCTGTGAAGCCTGTTTGTAATGCGACATCTATCGGAGCAATCCCCTGCTCTAAAAATTTCTTTGCCTTACCAATTCTAATTGTTTCAAGATAACTGTATGGTGATATTCCCTTTTGTTTGGTAAAAGAGTGTAACAAATAATATTTACTTAGGCCAGTTAAAGCACTTAAATTATTTAGCTTAATATTTTCCATGTAGTTTTTTTCTAAATAATCACATATCACCTTTATTTCCACATTTGTTTGTAGGGGAGCAACTGGTGCAACCGCATTGGAATATTCAACTATTAATTGTTCAATTATAAACAAAAATATTTCCTCTTTTTTGAAATCTTTTTGTTCTTGCATTACCATAAGATGTAACTCGCGTAAAGAAGCTACTAAATCATTGTGAAATAGGACAGATTTCGTAAAATAAGGCAGATAATCTTCGCCAGTTATTTCAAGTGCAATTGTTTTCATTACATCAGGTTCAATATTGATACAGCGGTAGTCAAGTTTTCTGCCATCTATTTGTTTACAGGTATGGTTGTCACGAGGATTAAACAGAATTAAATCGCCAGTTTCAATAATATATTCTTTATTTTTACAAGATAAATATCGTTGCCCACTCTCAATAAAGCCAATCACATAATACTCATGGAAGTGGTTTGGAAATTTCTGCATAATGCCTTTGAAATTATAAGCTTCTATATTCAAATCTGTATCAAAACAAACTGTTCGGGTTTCGTTTTGCATTTATAATCCTCCTTTCTAATTATCTGTCTTCAATGATAACAAAAATAAATAAATAGTTCTTGTATGATGTTGCTTTAAATTTATATACAAATAAAGAAAAACATACAACATAATAATATAAATTATCTTGTATGCCTTTTTTATATAACTATTCTAATGCCTTTTTGAATAGTTTTTATATTTCTTTACCTTACTTTGCAAGATTCGTCTTAACTCTATAATACCTTGGGATGAACATTCTGTTTTGGGAATAATATAAGCTTGTGATTTGGTTATGAAAACAAAAATTAAGTCGTCAATCTCATATACTTTATGTAAATCACTATACATTACTTTTGAAAAACCATTTACTAATTCTGATGTTGATTCTGTTGTCATATATTCTTCTGAGAAATTTAATTCATTAATATCCCCTAGGCTCTTTTTTGTAGACTTATAATACAGTTTTGGTGCTATAAACATTGAATATGTTATTGATATCAGTATTATAGGTAATACTGATACCGCTACTAAATCCATAGTGTTGAATCCATATGAAAAACCTAAGCACAAAGTTAAAGCCATTGTTAATGGAATTTCACGTTTTGAGCTCGCTTGCAAGACGCGCAGGAGAACTCTCATGCTAATTATTCTGCGTCATCTATAAAGTCTTCCCAAGCTTCATAGAGCCTTTCAAGATCTGTTTTAATACTTGAGATTTGGTTGTTTACATCAACACATCGACTAGGGCTTGAATATACCTCTTCAAGGCAAAGGTCACCGGTTAGTTTTTCTAATTCCTGTTCTGATGAGGCTATTTTATCTTCAAGGGTTTTTAGGTCTAATTTCTTTTGTTTTTCTAATTTATCCTCATCTCTCTTCTTTTTCTTTTCAAGATTTATTTGGGTTTTGGACATACCATCATAAGCTTCTTCTATTTGGAAACGAAGGGGGTTTTTCTTTTTTTCTATGTAATAATTATAATTACCTAAATACTCTTTGAGCCCATCTTGGTTTAATTCAAGTATTTTATCAATTACCTTGTTTAAAAAATATCTATCATGAGAAATTACAATAACAGTACCATCATATCCGAGGATTGAATCTTCTAAAGCTTCACGAGACATAATATCTAAGTGATTTGTTGGTTCATCGAGTAGTAAAAAGTTAGCTTTAGATAACATAATTTTTAGAAGATTAATTCTGCATTTTTCACCACCACTTAATGTGGATATATTCTTAAATACATCTTCACCTATGAATAAAAACGCTGCTAATGCAGTACGTAGCTCAGTTGTAGTAAGTTTAGGAAAGTCATCCCACACCTCATCAATTATAGTTTTTTCCGGATTCAAATTTGATTGTTCTTGGTCATAATATCCTACAAAAATATTTTTTCCTAATACTTTTATACCTGTGTCATATGGGATTTTGTCCATTATTATTTTGAAAAGAGTGGTTTTGCCACGGCCATTTTCACCAATAAGAGCTATTTTTTCTGATCTTTTTATATCTAAATTTAAATTTTCAAACAGAAGATTATCTCCAAATTGTTTTGATAAATTCTCTATATGTAGAACATCGTTTCCACTCTTAATTTCTGTTTCAAATTTAATTTTAGCTTCCCTAAGGTCACTAATAGGAGAATCAATGCGTTCCATTTTATCCAAAGACTTTTGTCTGCTTTCAGCAGCTCTTACACTTTTTTCTCTATTAAAAGATTTATATCTAGTTATAATTTCCTCTTGCCTTTTTATTTCTGAGCGTTGTAAATTGTATGCTTTTAATTGAATTTCATAATTTTTTTTCTTTAAGTCAATAAAATTTGTATAGTTTCCATTATAAGAATCTACATGCCCATTAATAAGTTCAAATGTTTTATTTGTAATAGCATCTAAGAAGTATCTATCATGTGATATTATAAACATAGTTCCTTTATAAGATTTCAGATAATCTTCTAACCATTCTATAGCATCTAAGTCTAAGTGATTAGTGGGTTCATCCAGTAATAGTATATCAGGACCTTTAAGTAACAATTTGCAAAGGGCAACTCTTGTTTTTTGACCTCCACTTAATATGTTTATTGGTTTATTATAATCTTCTTCCATAAAACCAAGACCTTTAAGAACCCTACTAATTTCAGCTTTATATGTGTACCCACCACGATTATTATAAAGTTCAGAGCTTAATGTATATTCTTTTATTATTCTATTATGATATTCTTCTTTTGAAGCATCATAAGGCTCACTCATTTTTAATTCTAAATCTTTAAGGCTCTTTTCAAGGCTTAATAAATTGTTGAATACTATAAGTGTTTCATCGTAAATAGTATTATTAGAGTCTAATGAAAGGTCTTGAGATAAATAACCAATTTTTTTGTTTTTATCTATAAATAATTCACCATAATCATGATCTAATTGTGAGGTAAGTATTTTAAAGAGTGTAGATTTACCTGCTCCATTAGCACCAATAAAACCAATTTTTTCACCTTCATTTATACTTAAAGTTATTTTGTCTAAAATAACATCTATGCCATAACTTTTGTGAATATCCTTGCAACTTAGAACTATCATTATTGTCACCTTCCCAATTGTATTGTATTAAATTAAATAGTGAAATCATATAATTTAATCTGAAGAATATTTATCAATCTGAAGAATATTTATCTGTCTTAAATATGATAAATATTAAATTTTATCAATTACTATATATTATTGTACTATTTATATTAAAATTATTGAAGTAAAAAAAATAAATATATATATATCATTACTTGTTAACAATGGTATAAATGGATTAAATTAGTGAAAATATGATTAGAAATGTTAAATTTTCAATAAAGTTAGTGTTAACATACAATAGTGTGGTAAAATAGAAAATATGAAATTTATGATGGCTGAAAAGGAGTGTTCAAGTTATGGAAATGAAGAAAAACATATCAATGGCAGTTATTAGAAGATTGCCTAAATACCATAGATATTTAAGAGAGCTTTTAAGAAGTGATGTAGATAGAATATCCTCAAAAGAATTAGGGGAAAAAATTGGATTTACAGCATCTCAAATTAGACAGGATTTGAATTGTTTTGGGGATTTTGGGCAACAGGGATATGGTTATAACGTTAAAGAACTATTAAATGAGATTAGCACAATATTAGGATTGGCTAAAGAATATAATATGATAATAATAGGTGCGGGTAATATTGGACAAGCAATTGCCAATTATACTAATTTTGAAAAATTAGCCTTTAATTTGGTTGGAATTTTTGATGTTAATCCAAAACTCATAGGACTCAAAATAAGGGATGTTGAAGTAATAGACATAGATGAGTTAGTGGAATTTCTTAAAGGAACGTCAGTAAATATTGGAGTAATTTGCGTGTCAGGAAATAGCGCACAAATAGTTTGTGACATGATGGTACAAAATGGGGTTAAGGGTATCTGGAATTTTGCACCTGTAGATTTAGATGTACCGAAAGACATAATTGTTGAAAATGTCCATTTAAGTGAAAGTTTACTAACACTTAGTTGCTTAATGAATGAGACTTATAGTTAAAAAAATAACAAAGACTTCACGAATATATTTCCAACTTATCCATTATTTATTAAAATAAAATACCTGTTGAAATAAGTAAACAAAAGATATATAATGTATTTGAGGCTAAGTGCTTCAAATTACATTTAAGTCGCTTGTTATATTTTTAACAGGTGATCAATGAATGGATTAATTCGTAAGGAGTTGATTGTTGTGGAATATAAAAATATTGTGCTACAAAAGGAAGAGAAAGTTGCAATACTTACAATTAGTAGACCCAAAGCTCTAAATGCATTAAACTCAGAAACATTAAAAGAGCTTGATTTAGCAATAGACGAGATTGCTAATGATGACAGCATCTATGCAGTAGTTATAACAGGTGAAGGAAAGGCTTTCGTTGCAGGAGCTGATATCTCTGAAATGAAGGATCTTGATGTAATGGGCGGTAGAAGATTTGGTAATTTAGGCAATAAAGTTTTTAGAAAATTAGAAACTTTAGAAAAACCTGTAATAGCCGCAGTAAACGGTTTTGCGCTCGGTGGAGGATGTGAGCTTTCTATGGCTTGTGATATTAGAATAGCATCTTCAAAAGCAAAATTTGGACAACCTGAAGTAAGTCTTGGAATAACTCCTGGTTTTGGGGGAACACAAAGACTATCAAGGCTTGTAGGACTTGGAATGGCTAAAGAACTAATATATACAGCGAAGATTATAAAAGCTGATGAAGCATTTAGAATCGGACTTGTAAATAAAGTTGTTGAACCAGAAGAGTTATTAACAGAAGCTAAAGCACTTGCAAATTTAATCGCTGGACAAGCTCCTATTGCAGTAAGTCTTTGTAAAGCTGCAATTAATAAGGGTATACAATTAGATATAGATTCTGCAATTTCATATGAAGCAGAAATATTCGGAGAATGTTTTTCTACGCAGGATCAAACTAGTGGAATGACGGCATTTCTTGAAAAAACAGAAAAATCCTTTAAAAATAAGTAAAAATAATTATATAAAAAATAGGTAAATAGAAATTACTAATTTTTATCTACCTAAAAGAATAGCGAGGAGGAAAATTCATGGATTTTACATTGACGAAAGAACAGGAATTTGTAAAACAAATGGTAAGGGAATTTACATTAAATGAAGTTGCACCAATAGCTGCGGAAATAGATCGAACTGAAAGATTTCCTATGGAAACTGTGGAAAAAATGGCTAAATATCATATGCTTGGTATGCCAATAGCAACTAAATATGGTGGAGCAGGCGGAG
>Ga0209123_1000963_pt1 | contig 31709 bp, 29 predicted proteins | sample BarGraIncu00431A_FD_184500 | JGI IMG/M metagenome (GOLD analysis project Ga0209123, IMG submission 184500) | Arctic peat soil microbial communities from Barrow, Alaska, USA - Barrow Graham LP Incubations 004-31A (SPAdes) (version 2) | ecosystem: Environmental > Terrestrial > Soil > Wetlands >... | reverse complement strand
AAACAGGTTTCCTTAGATGGGGCTGTAGCTCAGTTGGGAGAGCGCTTGAATGGCATTCAAGAGGTCCGCAGTTCGATCCTGCGTAGCTCCACCATCATAAAAAAACAGGCACCAAGGCTTTTTGCCTTGGTGCTTTTTTTGTTCATTACCTCCACTCCCCCGCGTTTGGCTCACCAGAACCGCCCCCCTCTGCAAGACGTCAGTTTCACTCATTTGCTTATCGGTCCCATTACTTAACACAACTCCGTCATCTTGACAGTAGGGCAGTCGCTGGTAATCTGTGAAAGAGTAAAATATTACTACTCACCAATTATCGAGAAGCATTGTTCAGACAACTGCAACAGAATTGATGGTTCGATATCCTCTGAGCGGGATGTACAGACTATGACCGGTAATTACAGCAAACTGCCAGTGATTGTTGTCGAAGGGAATCAACCTTCCAGGTCGCTGACCGAGTCACTTCAGGCCTTCCAGGGAATCACCAACAGACTGATTCATATCAAAACCCACAAGCTAATTGCCTACTTAAATGAACACGCGACTGCCGTCATAATCCTGCAGCTCGACCTCCCGGTTTCCGTCGGGCAACAATTGTTAAAAGATATCACCAACTGCAAACCCCAGACCCCGACGGTCATTATCACCGAAGTAAACCAAGTCGACACGGCGGTCGAATGCATCAAGCTTGGCGCTTTTGATTATCTCACCACGCCTATTACAGCCGACCGACTTCTTGAGAGCGTCAAAAAAGCCCTCAACTTCAGCTGCCTGGAAAAAGTTGCCTCTCTGCTGCGCGACACGCCCTGCCTGCAGGGCAACCACATTGCTCCCGACGAAAAAAACCAAGGCGCCCCGCCGCTTATCCTGCCGGAGGACCTTCCAGAACGGATGCGCAAGGCGGTCCATTACCTGGAAAAGAATGCCACCAAGCCCTTGTCCTTGGAATGCCTCGCCCAGCAGGCCTCCCTGAGCAAATACCATTTCAGCAGGGAATTCAAAAGGCACCTCGGCATTAGTCCTATTCGTTTCATGATGAACCGGCGTGTCTGCCAGGCGACCTTGCTGCTGCAAAACCGGGAGTTGACGGTCTCCGCCGTGGCGACCCGGACCGGATTCTATGACCAGAGCGAATTCACCAAATGGTTCAAGAAGGCCACCGGTTTTACCCCCTCCTGGTATAGAAGGTCCTTCGCCACCAAAGACTAGTCACGAACAAGCCAAAAGAAACAGCAACAATCCCCTTAGTTCAAAGCAACAATCCACAAGACTTATGGTGGCTTTACTCTACACTAGTAAGGTCGGCAGCTCTCGCCTGCGCTCTTCCGTCCTGACCGGACGTACTCTGGGGCGGTGGTTTGCTCCCTGGCACGAATCGCGCGGAGCGGGTTGCGCAAGTGGAGCAAAGCGACGGACTGCAGCTGAAACCGTACAGGAGGGCGCTCATGACTGACTCGTTCCTAACAACAGCTTCCTGCACCGCCAATCTAATAGCAATGGTGCGTTCTTCGCTGGAAACCGTCCGCAAAATGTTGGTGGGCGGCAGGCAAAGTGAAGAAACCTACGCCCAGGTCAGACAGTTGGAACTGCTGGAACAGTTGCTCCTGGACCAGGACGCGCGGCTTGAGTCAATCAACAGGGTGCTGGAGGAATTCAATTACTCCGTAGCTCACGAACTCTGCGCGCCGCTAAGAAGGATCGGCGGCTTCACCCGGGAAATAAAGTCGCGCTGCGCGGATGAATTGGACTCTGACGGGATCAGCTGCCTGAACCAGATACTGGAGTCTTCGCAGCAGATGAATGACTTAATTGACGCACTCATGCAAATTTCCCGGTTGTCGCACATCGAGTTGCAGCGGGAGAGTGTCGATCTGAGCCAGATTGCCGGAGAGATCGCCGAGGAACTGCGCCAGAGCATGCCGGCGCGCGCGACGGTGTTCGCCATCCAGCCGCAGCTGCACGCTGCGGGTGATGCAGCTTTGCTGAAGATAGTCATGCGCAAACTGCTGGGAAACGCCTGGAAATTTGCCACCCGCGAAGAACCGGCTATCATTGAATTCGGCGCCAAGGAACTTCCCGATGGCAGAGCATTTTTCGTCAGGGACAACGGAGTGGGCTTCGACATGTCGGAATCAGGCAGGCTTTTCCACCCGTTTCAACGCTTGCACGACTCGAAAAAGTTTGCCGGCAACGGCATAGGGCTTACCACGGTGAAAAGGATCATCGACCGCCATGCCGGCCGGGTCTGGGCCGAAGGGGAGCGCGGCAAGGGCGCCACATTCTATTTCACCCTGCAGGGCTGAGCGCAGGGGAATGTGAGACAAGGCAACTTCTCAACATGTGGCACCTCCCCCCCCACCACGACCCTCCCCTTTGTCCGCCGAAGCCTTGCTGCAGGCGGACGCAAGGGGGGGGAGGTTTTTCAGACCAGTGCCCATCAATTGCCTTTCACGGCCTCGCCAGTTTTGTGAGCCGCGTCTTTAGCGGCCTCACCTGTTTTGTGAGCCGCCTCGCCGGTCGCCTTGCCCGCCTTCTTGGCTGCCTTTCCGGTCGCCTGGGCGGATTTCTTGACTACCTTGCCAGTCGCCTTGCCGATTTTCTTGGCGCCCTGCCCTACTTCCTTCCCGCCTTCCTTTACCCCTTGCCCGACCTCTTTGCCGCCCTCCTTGAAGCTGTCCTCGGCGCAGGCAAACGAGCTTACCAGTAACAGCATCAGCATCAACAGGGTCGTTCGTGAAAACATGGCACTACCTCCTTTTTTGAGTGTGAGCAGCCTGACAACCTTCTTCGTGGAAGGTATCCGCTTGTCGTTCCACGCTTTTACCACAACTGTCTCATGTCCTAGCGCGCTTCCTTCTGCAAGGAAATCTGGTTCTGGTGTTCGCGCCTTTTACTTGTCAGATAATCGGCCTTATCCACTTCCTTCAGTTGCCGCGGATAGCGCGCGGTGAGATCATACCAGCGATTGAGTCGTTGCTCAAAGCGCTGCCCTTCAGGGAATTTGAGGGCGTCCAGGTAAGTCTGGAGCGCAAGATAGTAGCGCACCGTGTTGCGCTCAACCGCCCCCCTCACCCCCCCGATCAGAACGGGCGTACCGTTCGGGCCGGGACTGCTGCTAAAGCCCAATTTGTCGCGCGCGATGGTCGCAAAATAGGTCTTGATCGCCAGGTTCGCCAGGGCGCCGTGCCGATAGCCGTAACTGAAATGCACGAAGGTCCGCCCCTGGTCGAGTGGTGCCGCCTCCAGTCTGACACGGTGGTCTTTGGTGCCCAGAGGACCTTCCTGGGCGGCGAGCGCCAGGTTAAAGTAGTCGGACTGCTGGGAGATAACGCGAAAGGTAAGTTTCAGCGGGTAGGCGTCCGCGGGTGCCTGGTAGTACTTGCGCCCGCTGTAAATGGTCAAAAGCCAGCGGTCCGCTGACTTCCTCGCGGTGCAAGCCTTGATATTGATGTGCAGCGAGGTGATATCGCACCAGTTGGCGGGCGACTGCAGTGCATCCCTGACACCCTCAAAGGGGTAGTTGAAAACCCCGTACATATCCACCTGCTGTGAACCGCCCGACTCGGAAGATTCCAGGTATATCGGGGCGGCAAACTGGTTCTTCACCAGTTTTGCGCTGAGAGCGGGATATTTGGCGAGCAGCGCCCTGCCGCTTCCCGGCAGAGAGTCGTCGGCATGTCCTATGGTGAGGAAGAAGACGGTAACAGCGACCAGAACTAGACTGACACAACAAACGATCGATCTTCTGCAAGTCATACGCTACCTTCAGTGCCACGAGAGTGGCCGTTACTCCTCAATGCTTCGTATGTTGCTACTACTGCAATCATAATACTCCTTTGCCAGCCTGGCTTCCATCGACAACTATCGCCCCGAAAACCCTCCCTTAAAGCGGGGCGCCCGACAGCGGCGCCGGCGCCACTCATTATAATTATACCTTATAACGGGCTGAGAAGTTCCGGGGGATTGCGAGCGCCGGGATTGAGGGCGCGCGAGGGACATCGGAAGGACGATTCTGGAGGGGGCCGGTAGGTTGGAGGGGTCGCGTCAGCTACAGATCACCTTTATTGGTATTATCGATAAAGGTCTCCTCGGGAGCGGTAACATCGCCCCAAATAGTGATCAGGATGGCGAAGAGCACCGGGCCCAGGATAAGCCCGAGAAGTCCCAGGGTGAACACCCCGCAAATGGCTCCCAAAACGATTGCCAGGGGGGAGATGTCGCTGGTCGCACCTATGGCCAACGGCCGGATAGCGTTGTCGGCAAGACCCACGAAAACGATGCACCAAAGTGCCAGGAGACCCGCTTTGAGAAAGGCGCCGTTCAGGGCGATGAGGGCTGCCAGAGGAACCCATATCACCCCGGTGCCGACCACGGGGACGAGCGCGGCCACGGCCGTCAGCGCGCCGCAGAAGATCGGGGCGGGCACATCGGCGAAATAATAGCCGACCCCGGCAGTAACGCCCTGGGCGCAGCAGGTGAAAATGGTGCCCAGCGTCACGGAAGTCGTAATGGTACCGATTTCGGAAACATAACGTTTGGCTTTTTGCCGGTTGGTAGCAAAGCGGGCAATGGCTGCGGTGATCGTCCTCTGACCGTCACGGTAGATAAAGAAGAGGATGAAAAGAGCTACGGCGAGGGTGAAAAAAAGGTCGGCCAGATTTTTAGCCGCATTGGTTGCAGCCTGGAGCAGGAATCCTGAGGAGGTTGCGGCGAGCTTCCCGCCGAGGCCGGCCAAGTCCACCCCGTATTTTCCGGTCAACTCGATGACCTTGTTCACCAGCGGCAGATGGCTAAGCGTGCTGGCACCGGTCGTGGTAAAGGCCTGGACCAGTTGCTCCACCTGTTTGTACCAGTCAGGGGCGTTGACGACGACTGTGGCGATAAAAGCGGCCAGCGGCAATATGAAGCAGACGGTCACCGCCAGCACCATGAGTCCGGCGGCCCGTCCCGGATGATCGGGAAATCGTCTGAGCAGTCGATCGTGATGCGGCATGGTCGCGATGCCAATAATGAGCGCCCAGGCAAACGGCTCGGCAACCGGTGCCGCCAAAAGTGCAAAGAGGCCAATAGCCAGCAAGGAGACCAGGGCGGCCAAAACACTCAAGTATGTCTTTTTATCCATCGTTCGGCACCTTTTTAAGTAGTCGGAGTCGGAAGTGGACGCGCCCGGGGGGATCAGTAGCTCAGCGCGGCGGCGTTTCAAGTTTGCGGTTGTCGGACGGCGCTACGGGCGGCGCTCCCGGCGGCTGCACCGATTGCTCCATCTGGAACGGAACGTGTCCGCGCTCGTCGCTTAGCTTGGGGGCTTCCTCAATCACCTGCCAGTTTTTTCCAATCGGCATGCTGAGCGGCTTCGGCGCAACCATCGGACCAGGAGCGGGCTGCTTGGCCTCGAAGAAAGTACACCCGCAGAGCAGCAAAAGCCCCAGAGAGAAGATTAGTGGTTGAGCTGATTTCGTTACTTTCATTACAAACTCCTTGCTGTGGTGGAATGCTGCAAAGGAAGCCGCGCGCCGGACAGTCGACGCAGTAGAGGGCGTTACGGCATCCCTTCCAACGGCATCCTACACTTAAGCATACCAAGGAGAAAGAATTATTAACAGCACTGCTGTAGCAATTGTGCCTAAAACTGTCCTAGCAACCTCAACATCTCTGAGGAGGGCGCTTAATTGACAGGGCTGAAGGGCGTCCTATAATTTCAACTTGGAGCCCGGCAACCTTCGTCGTAGAACAGGAAGGGAACTCTATGACAATGCGCCAACGACTGTTGCTAGTTCTTTTTGTCCTCTTTCCTGCCTGGTCCGAAACCGACGCCGCGCAGGGAGAAGTGAGGCGGTATTTCCCGGCGGCCTCCACCGAATACAGCTTTCTTGTGGGCTACGGCATCACCCATAAAGGTTTCGGCGCGACCAGGACCCAGGTGCAGACGGTCGATTTCATCGGCAGATTCGGCTATTTCCTGAGCGATCAACTGGGACATGGCTGGTACCGGGGACAGTTCGAGCACATCGTGGAACTGCCGCTACACTTGGTGGTCGATCCCAAGACCCGCATCATGACGGGAGCCAACCTGCTGGCGAACTGGAAGTTCACCGGCCTGGCGCAGGACCGACTCTACCCCTATGCGTTTGCCGGCGGCGGGGTGCTCTTCGTCGATCTCGGCCTGCCCACCATGGGGAGCAGGCTTGATTTCAGCTACGGTGCAGGTACCGGGCTTCAGTACTTGTGGCGCCAGGACCTGGCTTTTTCGGCCGAATACCGCTACCACCACATCTCCAACGCCGACACCGCCGAGCCCAATGAACCGCTCAATTCCAGCAAGATTCTGTTCGGGATTTCTCTTTTCCGCTGACCCAGTATGCCGGTAAGTTAAGTAACTCGGCGCAAGCAGAGATGCTTTTATCCCCCCTATGAAATAGGGGGGAAGCCGAACGCAGAGAGGCAGGGTGGTGATTTGCCTGGCTAAAGCCCGCCCTGTCTCGCTACGCGAGCCTTCCCCCCTGTTTCACAGGGTGGATCTGCCTGTCCCCGTCCTCGACTTAACTACACCGCCCCCCAGCCCCTCCATCTCGGGAGAGGGAACTTTCGGACTCCTCGCTTATCGCCCGAACGCTTCCCACTTTCGGAATCCCTCATTGTTGCCCGGACAGTTCCCCCGGAAGTAAATCACTCGCCCGAGCACTCTGCCACCCCCCAAGCGCTTTTGCCGAAAAAGGTCATGACAGCCGGCAGGGAAGCGAGCGCCAGAAGGGCCGTCGCACCCACGCCGTAGTTGGTGGCCGAGCCGATGGAAGCCAGGGCACCATAGTCGGAAAAGGCGAGCGACCCGAATCCGGCGATGGTCGTCAGGGCTGAAAGCAGCACGGCGCGCCCTGCCTGGACGAACTCCCTGCGCCTTTCACCCTCGCTGGCACCACTCACCCGGTGCGCCAGGTGCAGGCCGTAATCGCTCCCCATGCCAAGGATGGTGACGAGCACCATGGCATTCATGAAATTAATGCGCATCCCGGTTAGCGCCATGAGGCCGAGCATGGCGATCACTCCGCCAAGAACCGGATAGAGCGAACCAACCAGACCGGCCAGGGTCTTGAAATGCGCCAGCAACAAAAAGAGCACGACCACCCCACCCAGCAAAAAGCCCCAGGCGAAACTCCTTTGTACCGATTCTGCCAATTGAGCACTGACCAGATCCTCGCTGGTAGTCCGCGCCGTCGGATCAACCTGCGCCAGATCTTTCAAAAAGAGTTGTTGGTTAAATTCTTTCCCCCGATAGTGCAGATAAAAGAGCAGGTGGTAACGTCCGCCCCCCTTCATGAGGTGCCGTTCGACCACCCCGCGCAGAGGCGAGGCGGAAAGGCGCGCCACGGCCTCGGCATAAGGGACCGGTCCGGCATGTTTAAGGGAGGTAAGGCCTTCAATGGCCGGCCGGAACGACTCTGACTCAAAACCGTTACGCTCCAGCGCGCGGCGCAGATCAACCCCGGGGCTTCCCGGGCCTATGCCGGCAACGAGTGCTTGCTGCACCTCCTGCTGCTCCGCCTGATCGTTGATGACTTGCCCCAGGGATGAGTAGGCGATCAGTGCGCCCTTTGCTCGATAGCGCTCCAGGAGCTCCCCCACGCGACTGCCGCGACCCAGGACTGAGTCGAGGCTGGCATCCTCAACCGCCACGAGCATCTGCCTGGGCGAGAGGCTCAGGTGTCTGGCAATTTTTTCCTGGGTGAGAAAGGCCTCGGAGCGCCTGGGCTGGAGATTTTTCAGGTCTCCCTCGAAGCGGACCAGGAAGCAGGCAGCGGCCAGGACCGTAACCAGGAGCAGGAAAAGAAGCGCGGTGGGGCGCGGACTGCGCCTGCCGAGGTTCCAGATCCTCCCCAGGCTGAAGCCGGGTAGCGGCCGCCAAAGAGCGGTCGGCCAGCGCCGCTCGCTGAAGATCAAGAGCGGCGGCAGGAAGAAAAAGGTCGCGTACATGGAAAAGATCACTCCGAGACCCACCAGCAGTCCGAGTTCGAAAAGGGCGCGCACGTCGGAAATCATGAGGGCCAGAAAGGGGATGGCCGTGGTCAGGGCTGCGGTGAAGACGCCGTGACCGGTGTCGACAACCGCCAGAGCCAGCGCCTCAGCGACATTTTTCCCGGCCGCGCGTTCGGAATAGTAGCGGTCGTAAAGGTGGATGGAATAATCGGTCCCAAGGCCGATGATAAGGGCCATGAACGCGAAGGAGATGATGTGGATCGAGGGGAGCAGCGCCCCTGCCACGCCGAGCGCCAGGGTCACGCCAAAAAGGAGTATGAGCGGGATCAGCAGCGTCGGGAGCACCCTGCGGTAGGTGAAATAGAAGAGTCCCAGCACGACGAAAAGCGACGACACGATGCAGGCGAGCATGTCCCCTTTCATGGTGGCTTCATCTATGACTGCCGAGAGATGGGCGCCGGTGCAGGAGATTTTCACGCTAAAGCCTCGCCGGGCCTGGTTGATCCCGGCCGCGAGTTTCCGGGCAAAATCCATATCCTGCACCGGGCGGGAGGTTTGGGCAATGATGATCAGCACCCGGCCGTCGCGCGACAAAAAATAGGGGGAGTTCGGGTCGAGATCGAGGGCCTGGCTCCCCTTTTTCAGACGGGGAAGGATCAGGTCCCGCAGATACAGCGGGTCGCAGGCGACCAGGTCACGTAGCGCCATCCCTGCCTGACTCGCCAGTTCGGTCCGGGCGCGCTGGAGGGAAGCGTCCATCTGCCGGGGTTGCAGCCGTGCGGCGTAGTCGGGCTCCATTTCCGGCGCCAGGAATAGCTGCGGGCGCGACACCGCATAGCCGATGAGTTCGGCAAAAGCTGCGGCCTCAGCGGGGTCGAAGATCCGGTAGGCCACCTTGGTGAAGGCCGGATTCCCCTCCACCCGGAGCGCCTTGAGCCGGGTGGCGAACTCCTCGCCCTCCCGAAGCAGCGGCTCTGGCTCCCCCTCCAGCAGGAAGTAGGCCTCCTGGGCGTTGCCGCTCCACTCCAGGGTGTCCAGAAAGAGGCGCAGCGCACCGTGGCGGGAGGGGAAGAGCTTGAATACGTCGGATTCGAAACGGGTATGAAGAATGGACATGCCGGCTAAAAGCAGGCAGAGGAGGGAGATCAGCAGCACCGGAAGCGGTCGCGTCGAGGTGATCCTGCTGATCCATCTCAGCTGAGCAGCGACGGCCGCCCCGGTGGCGGTGATCAGTCTGGCCGAGGGGCGACTGGCCATGGCAGACTCAAAATCCTTTGAACTCGGAAAGGGGAAGCACGGTGATCCCTTCCAGGTTCGGGGTGAGGGCCGAATTCTCGACCGTAGCGTTGATCTCCGGCTCATCGAAGACAATCCGAACGCTGTCTTTGAGGCTGTTCTTTATTTCCAGGGATTCCGGAAAGGCCACGCCGTTCACGTTGAGGTATCCGGCATAGTCGACTTGATCCCCCTCCGGCGAGATCTTGCGCCGAACCAGACCGAACTTGTCGAAAAAGATCCGGTCGCCTGAGGGTGTCACGGTTTCCCCCGCGGTATCCGACGCCTCGCGGGAAGGAGTCCGCGCCACCACCCACTTCAGCATCCCGAAGCTTTTAAGCCCTCCCTGCTCGGGCAGGTCTGCTAGCATCCCAACGTAGGCGGTCTGCCGCGAGGGGATCAGACAGGTCAACCGCTGGCCGTCGCTGAACACCTCGAGGACGGTCAGGCCGAAGGGGGAGAGCACCGCCATGTGGAAGCGGTCGGGATACTTGAAGATCAGGTAACCCCGTCCGCCGCTGCCGTGCCCCCCGCTTTTCATGGTGATGGCGATGGACGACTGAAGGGTTTCCACCTCCCGACCGGGAACGATGCCGGTAAGCGGTTTTTGCACGGTGGCGCAGCCGGTGAAGCAGACCAGTAGGAGCAGCAGGGCGACTTTGGCAAGCATGACTGAGCATTTGAACTGCACGACGTAGACCTCTTTTAGTTTTAAATTTCGAACCAACTACTGTTAATACCGCAGACACCCGGCTCATTCAAGTGTCTATTCTACCCTGGCAGCAAGATACTGCCATCTGATATGCAAAAACAGCTCACTCAACCCTGAAATCCTTGTCCTGAAGCCCGACATTGCGCCGCATTTTACTGAAGATGAGGGTTGTTCTGTCGTGGTTGCGCTCTTCGATGACGATGCGACTGACAGTTCCTTCCGTGTCGAAATTGAGCGTCAGTTGCTGCACGCCCCCTTTGCGCTGAGGAAAAACCTGCAGGGTCCAAAGCTTGCCCCGGCGCTCGGCTTTCACCTCCAGCCCTTCCGGCAAAGAAAGTAACGGTTTGGCTAGATAATCAAGCCACTGGGTCAGGCTTTCGTCAGGCGGCAGCATGATCCGGTCGGTCACACCCTGCTCCGCCAGACGCATGACCATCACGTTATCCTTGAGAAGGAGCCTACTTGCGTGAGGCGGGTAGAGCTCCATGAAGAAGATGCCGGGCTTTTTGAAACGGACCAACCCCTGAGAAACCAGAGTCTGCTTCATCAGGGAAAGCCGCTTCTCCTGGGTGATTTCCGCGGTAAAATCACTATTCCCGGCAAAGCCGCGGCGCAGCGTTTCCATCGCTTCAAGCTCCAGGCGTCCGGAGGCGTGGGAGGACACGGAGAGCAACAACAAAAGAATCAGCATAAAAACACTTGTCTTCAAAAAATCCCCCATCGGACAAACCCTGCTGTGACTGATTAGCAATTCTCCATCTGGTTTAGTCGAAGAGGAAGTTGATTTCCCCCTCCCTGACCCTCCCCCTCCGGGAGAGGGAACTCGTTAGACTTGGAACTTACTCTGAGGCACCAATCAGGCATTTAATAGCAGCGCGACGGGCGAGGGTAGTTCACTCTCCACCCAGGCCAATGGTGAGGGTCGCGCGAGCTATGGTTCGATCCGCCTCCCGCACTTCCCCCTCGATCAGGACGAGCTGGCCAAACCTTTTGACGACCCGGGAGTAAATCGTTAACTTCCCCCCGGGGTCGATCGACTCGGGAAGCTCTACCTGCCCCAAGGCAGCCAGGACACCGCCCTCCCCTTTGCGCTGACCTGCGGCAACGCCTCCCAACTGAGCCATGGACTCCACCAAAAGGAGGGGCGGGAAATAGCCGCAACCGACCGGCGTGGCAAATTCACCGGTGGCGCAGATTCCCGATTCCCGGGAGAGCACCCGGTCGATAAATAGAAAGGGTGCTCGATGGGGTAGATAGAAGCAGGGATCAGGACTGAACAGGATCACCTCCGTACCAGTCAATGGCGTACCAGGGCCCTTCTGGTGAGGCGGCCAGATACAGCCCCCGGTCGCCGGGCGCGAGCCTTAGCACGAGGGAAGCCATAGAGAGGCCCCCCATGGCAAGGGAGCGCCCGAGGATTTCTCCCGTATCGAGCCGGGGCGCGGCCGGTAGCCGATCGAGGAGTTCCCTTGCCAGGTGAGCGGTACCCGACAGGGCGACGAGGTCGGCTTCACACGGCTCTGGCAGCAGTCGGTTGATCCCCTCCTGGGATGCGCCGGGCGCCAGCCTCCCTATGGTCCTTACCCCACCCACGCCTGCTAGAATCCTGGCCTTGCGCCGGCGGGCGTGATCGCCCCGCTCCAGGACCAGGATGCCGGCACCCTCACTGAACCCGGAACCGAAGCTGCGCAACTGCCCCAGGGCAGAGAAACCTTTCAGTATGGTCGGCGTGACCTCGTCCACCCCTCCGGTCAGGATGATGTCGGCCCGATCCTCCTCAAGAAAGCGCAGCGCCAGGAGTAAGGCTGATTCGGCGGAACAAAAACGCTGGATCGTAGTGAGATTGGGCCCCTTCAGTTTATGCTCAATGGAAGCGTTACTCGCCGAAGCGTTCGGTACGATGTTGGGAAAGAGCATCGGCACCATTCCCTCGGCGCCGGAGCTGAAGAAGCCGCGCAAGAACTCTTCGGCGTTATTGATGCCACCAAAACCGCAACCAAGGACGATGCCGATTCGGGCAGGATCGCAGGAACCCTGGACAATGCCGGCGTCTTTGAGCGCCATTCCGGCGGCGACTACGGCAAAAAGGCTGCAGCGGTCGAATTTGCGAGCCTTTAAGGGTGTCATGAAGTCGGCGGCCCGAAAGGCGTCGGCCTTCCCCCAGAAGTGGGGACCTCCTGCGAGAACTCCCTCGGGAACCGGGGCGAGCAGGCTAGTCCCGCGCTCCAAGGCGGCCCGCAGCGGGTCGATGCCCACTCCGGCAGTCGAGATGGCCGCGAGGCCGGTGATAACGGTGTCGTGATAGGCTGAATTCATGACGGTTCTCTTCCTGATTCGATTACCAGGGTGGTTATGTTGCCCCCAAAGGCGAAGGAGTTGGAGAGGGCAAGTGTTGCCGCACTCGGCAGCGCACCCGCATGGCAGTAGTCGAGATCGCACTCGGGGTCCGCCCCCCTGAAGTTAAGGGTCTGCGGTATGGTTCCCTCATTGAGGGAGACAACGGTCGCCATCGCCTCGATGCAGCCGGCCGCCCCCAGGCAGTGGCCGGTCAGGCCCTTGGTGGAAACCAGAGGCACCAGGGGGGCACGCTCGCCAAAGACCAGCTTCACCGCCCTCGATTCCACGGCATCATTAAGCGGGGTGCCGGTGCCGTGGGCATTGACCCAGCCGACCTCCAGGGGCGACACCCCGGCATAACGCAAGGCGTCACTCATCACCCTCGCCGCATCGGCCCCGCCGGTGTCCGGGGCGGTCATGTGGTAGGCCTCGCCGGCTACGGCGTATCCTAATAGGTACCCGTAGATAGGGGCCGCGCGCTTTTTGGCCTCGGCTTCATCTTCCAGCACCAGAAAAGCGGCACCTTCTCCGAGGGAGATACCCTGGCGACCCAGACTAAACGGAGAGCAGGGTGAAGGATCGACGACTTTCAAGGAGTTGAACCCGGCGAAGGTGAGCAGGGAAAGGCAGTCCGAACCGCCGCAAAGCGCCGCCTTCACCCTTCCGGTGGCGACCAGGTCGGCGCCCCAGCCGATGGAACTCGCCGACGAGGAGCAGGCGGTCGTTATGCTCACCTGGTAGCCGCAAAGGTTGTAGCTTTCCGCAATACTGGTCGCCGTGCGGTCTGGCAGCAGTCCGCGTAGCAGCGAGGGATCCCCCCTTTTACCCGTCAGGCTGACGCGCAGCCACTCCTCCGCCTGCAGCATGCCGGAAGCCCCGGCTCCCAGGGAAATCCCGATGTCGTAGGGTGAATAATGTTCCGAGACTCTACTGTCGCGCAGGGCCTCACCGGCAGCGATGACGCCGAACTGATCGACGCGGGACATCTTTGCGGCGCGGCGCGCGGTGAAATAGTCGAGCGGATCGTAGCCGCGCACCTGGGCGCCAATTCCGGAGGGAAAGGACGCCACGTCGAAGAGATCGATGGGACCGATGGCGCTGCGACCGGCGAGGAGGGACTTCCGGAAGGAAGGAAGGTCGCGGCCGGCGGCGGAGAAGATGCCAAGGCCCGTTATCGCTATCCTGTTTCTTTTCATTGCCTTCATTGGTCGCTCCTGTCGCAGGGCTGAAACCGTTAGACTGGCCCTCCACTCCTTTGACAAAAAGGGTCGGGTGAAGCGGGTGAAGTTGCCACCTCCGCAAAAGGTGGTACGTTCCCCCTCACCCCGCCCCTCCCCTGCCAGGGGGGAGGGAGAGTTAGAGCCAGACGGAAATGGTAACCCCGGCGGAGCCCGTTGAAGGTGAGTAAGGGTCCACCCGTAGAGTTGAGTCCGAAAGTCCCCTCTCCCTCCTTCGCCGTAGGCTTCGGCGGACAGGCCCGGAGAGGGAGGGTTAGGGAGGGGGGCTTTGGGCCTACCCATCCGCACGTTAAAGCATGCCGCCGTCGACGACCAGACACTGACCGGTGATGTATGAGGCACGCTCCGAGGCGAGGAACGCCACCACCTCCGCGACTTCCTCGGCCCGCCCGATCCGGCCTAGCGAAGCGCCCTTGACGATCTTTGCCATCATGTCGGGTTTCATGGAGGCGCTCATCTCGGTTTCGATAAGCCCGGGAGCCACGGCGTTGACCCTGATCCCCATGGGACCGAGTTCACGCGCCAGAGAGCGGGTAAAGCTAAGTGCAGCTCCTTTGCTGGCCGCATAATTGGTCTGCCCGGCGGTACCGGTGAAAGCGGAAACCGAGGAGAGGTTGACGATGACCCCACTGCGCCTGGCAATCATCTTGCGCGCCCCCCACTTGCAGCAGTGAAAAAGGGGATTGATATTGCCCCGAACCACCGCATCCCAGTCGTCATCGGACATCATGGGGAGATAACAATCGCGCAGGATGCCGGCGTTATTAACCAGTATATCGATCCGACCCGAACTTTGGTTGGCGGCCTCCATGAGGGCACGCGCTCCTTCGGAAGTAGCAACATCGGCCTGCAGCGTGGCGAGGGAACCGGGAAGCCCGGCCGCAATCACTGTCAGTTCTGCAGCCGCCGCAGCGTTGCAAAGGTACGCCGCACTGACCCGCGCCCCCAACCGGGCAAAGTGCAAGGAGATGGCCCGCCCGATCCCGCGGGTTCCGCCGGTGACTACGACAACCTTGTCTTTAAATTCCATGTTGGCCTCGGATCAACGCCCAGTGCAATCTTTTGAACCAGGGGTAGTTGTTGTTTCCTCCCCCGACTTTTCCAAGCTCCCCCTCGCCCTCCGGGAGAGGGTTGGGGTGAGGGAGTCGCAGACTGTTTCCTACTTCTTCTAACTGAAAAAGCTCGGCTGGTCGATTAGCCATAGGGACGTGGCCGCGCTCCATGGCAAATCCCTCACCCCTGCCCCTCTCCCGGAGGGCGAGGGGATATTGCTAGGCGAGCCATCTCCCATCTGTTCCAAAGGGGGATACTGCCACCTCCCTATCGCCCGCCCTTCACATCGGCTTAACCCGGCTCCTTCCCAGCCGTTTCAGCTGCTTCCAGGACGGCCCGCGCACCGGGAAGTGGCGCAGCGCCTCGAGCATGGCGTCGCTCATGTTGATTTCCATTCCCGGCGCCACCCAATTTCTGCGAGCCAGCGCCCGCTGCGCCACCATGTCACAGAGGGTATCCCGAATCGCCGGCGCTAGGTAGAAGACCGGCTCCAGCAGGCTGGTATCCCGGGTGATGACGCCCTCCTCCAGGGCCTGGCGATAGAGCGCCGTGCCGGGAAATATGCGGATGCCGGTCATGGCGATGACCGCACTCGGCGTCAGTTCATCCATGAGGGCAAAACTCTCGTCTATGGTCTCCTCGCTCTCGCCCGGCCCGCCGAAAAGCATGTAGTGGGCAAAGTCGAGTCCCAAGTCCCGGCAGAGCTTCGATGCGCCGCGTATATCCTCTACTCCAAAGGATTTCCCCAGGTTGACGAGCATCCGGGGGGAACCGGATTCCGACCCGAACTCAACGGCGTCGCAGCCGGCGGCAGCCATCGCCCGGAACAGCGCAACGCTGGCAAAACCGGGATTGATGAAGGCCGACCAGTTTATTTTTATCCCCTCGCGCACCAGCGCGAGGCAGAGTTCCTCAGCGAACTCCGGCGGGTAATTGAAGATGTCGTCCACGAAATAGAGGTAATTGGCACCATGGTCGTCAACCAACGTCCGTATCTCGGCAATGATCTCGACGATGGGACGCAGTCGCACCCCTTTTCCTTCCAGGATCGGGTAAATGCAGTAGATGCAGTTGAAGGGGCAGCCGCGCTTGGTCTGCAGGTTGGCCATCCCTCCCTCGAGATGGTAGCGCTCAACCGGGAAGAGGGTACGGTCGGCAGGACCGATCTGCCGCACCAGTGACGCCGGCAAAAAATCGGTCCGGCCTCGGGCAAGCACCCCCGGCAGGCTACAGACCGGCAGTCCCTCCTCGATGAGGGCGATAAGTCGCGGTAAAATTTCTTCACCCTCGCCGACCACTCCGAAATCGGCGTCCAGGTGGGCGAGCAGTTGCACCGGCATGAGAGAAAAACCGGATCCGCCGACAATGACCGCCGCCCTCCCCCGGCAGCGCTCGACGACCGCCCGCACCCCGGAAAGGTAGGACTTAGCTCCCGGAAAGGTTACGTTGTCGATATTTCTGATAGAGATGACGACGGCGCCGGGCCTGAAGTCCTCCAGTGCCTTTTCCAGGGCGACCAGCGGTTCCTCGGCAAAGAGCAGATCGAGCACCCGCAAGCGATGTCCGCGACTTTCCAGGGGGCCGGCGAGATAACAAAGGCCCAAGGGAAACACCGGATAGGGATTGGGCTCCCGATTGGCAGATACCATCAGGATATCCATCACACCCCCAAAAAGCCCAGGAGCGATTCAAGTCTCTGGGCGATTGGCGCGGGAAGCGTGTACTGCAGCACCCCGTCGGCGTCGGTCAGGGCATGCACGGTGCGCCCGCGGGCCGACAGTTTGCCGTCCTCACCGAGGATTTGGCAAAGGAACTCCAAGGTTGCACTCTTATTGCGGGCCAGGGTGGTGCGCACCTTCAGCTCTTCCCCGAAGCGGGCCGGTTTCAGAAAGGTTAGCTCCAGAGCCACCACCGGAGCCCGGTAGCCAGCGACCGCTATCTGAGCCGCATCTACGCCGAAACGTCCGGCTAGCTCGTTACGCGCACACTCCATCCAGGCGACGTAGTGCCCGTGCCAGGCGACCTGATAGGAATCGACCTCGTTGAAGCGGACGCGGATGGTGGTTTCATGGTAGCTGATGGTCATGGCATTCTCGGATATGATGCATTTACCTGGTGGCGACCCATGCCGTTTTATCCCCCCTATGAAATAGGGGGGAAGCCGAACGTTTGTGAGGCAGGGGGGTGACTTGCCTGGGCGACAGACCCCCCTGTCTTGCTACGCGAGCCTTCCCCCCTGCTTCACAGGGGGGATAGTGCCAAGGCCCCAGACCCGCCGGCCAACCGGTCTTACCGACTTACCTGACTACCGGCTTACCAAGGTCGCTATCGATCCAACGGTTGAATTTCCTGAGGGACTCGCCCTCTCCAACCTCGTAGAATCGCACCACCCCGGCTCGCAGCAGCGCGCGGTAGCTCCTTTCCCAGTACACGGGAAGCTGCAACTCGCGCAGCAGGAACCAGGCGATATCGGCCGCGCCAAGGTAGTCCTGGTTCAAATGGTTCATCAGGGGAAGTGCCGGCTCCGCGTAACGGTACCCGGTAAAGATCTCCCTCAGCTCCTCCTCCAACTCTGCCAAGAGCGGGGTATGGAGCGGCGCGTCGCAGTCAAAGCTGCGCGCCGAAAAGGCACCGACGGCCAGGGACTCGGCCACCGCCTGATCCATCTGTTTGCGCTCCCCCGCCAGCAAAAAATGGCGCGAGGTATTGTGGTTTGCCAGGTGGACCCGGTTGTTGTCGGCAACAGCCTGGACCGATTCCAGCTTGAGGCCCGTCACAGAGCCCAGGGCGTACTGCTGCGTCTTTGCCATCTGCGCGAGGCAACTGCCGACCCGCCAGGTAAGCTCAATCGCCTGAGCCTCGGATAGGGAACCGCAACCGACCAATGCCGGATAAATCCCCATGCTGTGCTGGGCTATCAAGTCGGGCCAGATTCCCTGGCTGTGCAAGCGGCGCATCTGGTACAGGCTCTGGGCTATGCCCAGCAACTGGAACCCCACCTGATCGGTGCCCTGGACTTCGAGCCAGTGAAAGTTCGCCAGATCGAAATGCCCGTACTGGCGCACCAGATCAGAAATCTGCCACCAATCGGCAGCACTGGTCGGTATCCTGCTGTCCGAAAACGGCTGTCCGGGAAACATGAAACAGTTCATCGACTCACCGCCCCGAAACCGCTTTTCCTGATGGCACCACGGAACCCAAAGTTCATCGGCAAGAAGACCTGCAGGGACCGGTGCAGCTTGAATATGCGCCGGTACATGGAGGTAAAGGAATAGAACGAGCTATTGAGCCAGTCATGCCCGGACTGCAACTCCGCCGCAGTCATCCCACGGGGAACAAAATTCACATGCCCCATGTCATAGTCGCGCCAGTAGTTTGAGGTGATGCGCCCCTCGCGCTCCAGCCTGTCGCGCACCCGGGTTCCCGGATAGGGCGTGAGGATCGGAAAGATGGCCGCCTCCAGGCGCGCCGTTTCGCAAAAGCGCAGTATCGGCTCGAAAATAGCGGGGGTGTCGCCATCGCAGCCCAGCACGAAGGAACCGAGGATGCCGATCCCTTGCCCCTGGATGGCCCGCACCTGATCCAGATAGTCAACGGCATGATTGGTCCGTTTCCCCAGTGCCGCCAGGGTCTGCTGGTTCAACGACTCGAAGCCGACGAACATCCCGACGCAGCCGGCTTGGCCGGCAGCCTGCAAAAGCTCGCTATCCAGAGCAAAGTCGATGGGGGCGTGGGAGAGCCACTTAAGTCCCATACCCCGCATACCCTGGAAGAGCGCCAGGGCGTAGCGCCGGTTGGCCACCAGGTTGTCATCCACGAAAAAGGTAAAGGAGCCGCTGCTGCGTATTTTCTCCAGCTCGCCCAGCACCAGGTCCAGCGGTCTTTCGCGATAGGTCCTGCCGAAAAAGGCAGTGACTGAGCAGAACTCGCAATCATGGGGACAGCCGCGGGTGGTCTGCACGGTATTTTTGAGCAGATACCCCTGCTCGTGGAAGATTTCGCGCCGGGCTACGGGGATCGCGGCCATGTCGAGCGGCGCCGTGGACCGGTACATCTGCTGCAGTTTCCCTTTTTTGAGATCGGCCAAGAGGAGGGGCCAAACGAGGTCGCCCTCGCCCACCACCACCGCATCCACATGGTTGAGCGCTTCCTGCGGCAGGGTGCTGGCATGATAGCCGCCCATGACCACGCGGACCCCGCGGGCACGGAACGCCGCGGCGATCTCGTAGGCCCGGGGGGCCTGGGGGGTCATCGCGGTGAGCCCGACCAGCTGCACGTCGCAGTCCAGATCGAGCGGCCGCAGGTTCTCGTCGGCCAGTTGCACCTCCCACTCGGGCGGGGTGACAGCGGCAATGGCGGCCAGCGAAAGCGAGGGAAACTTGAACCCCAACTCTCCCCAAAGTCTCCCCTTGGGCCACCCGGGGGATACCAGCAAAAGCTTCATCAGGCGTGCTGCGCGATGTAATCGGCCATGGTGCGCACCGAGCGAAACACCTTGGCGCCGACCGCCGCGTCGGGGACCACCACGCCAAAGGCGTTCTCCATCCCCACCACGAGTTGCAGGGCATCAATGGAGTCCAGCCCCAGCCCCTCCCCGAAGAGCGGCGCGTCGGTCTCAATGTCCTGACTCGACATCCCTTCGATGCGCAGACTGTCGATGATCAGCTCTTTTACTTGATTGATGAGTTCGTGTTCGTCAGTCATCTGCTACCCCTTTTTTCGCTTGGATGGTCCGCCGGGATGCTCCGCCTGCAAAGTAATCGAAGAAGTTGTACCACTGGTCGGGGTAAGCCCGGATGTAGCGCTCGAAAATCCGCACCAGCTGCTCGGTCCCCTCCCGAATGACGCGGTCGCGCTCGTCACGGCTTGCCTGAAAGAAAATCGGCTGCTCCATGATCGCGGCATAGCGCTCACCTTCGAGGGGAACGAAAACCGGGATGACCGGCGCGCCGCTGGCCAGGGCCAGATAGGCAGGGCCGAGCGGCAGGCGGACCTGCCTGCCGAAGAATTCCAGCGCCATGGTGTGGGAGGAGCCGTCCCGATCCCCGAGGATGGCGAGCACCTCGTTGCGGTTCAAGGCCTGGACCGCCTCCACGATCGCCAGCGAGGTCGTCACCTCGCGATCAACGTAGATGAAATTGATGCCCCGTTCGCGCCGCAGTTGCTCGCGCTTGAGATTGACCTTGGCGTCGGGCTCGCGGAAGGTCAGGATGTTCATCCGGTACCCCTTCTCGGCAAGCCCCAGCCCACCCAGTTCCCAGTTCCCCAGGTGGATGGAAAGCAGTATGGCTCCCTTGCCGGCCGCGATGGCGTCGTCCAGAGGCTTTTCACTGCACTGGCGACCGATCAGGGCGAGCAGGCGCGGGCCACGCAACCCCATCATCAGCATGATGTCGCACCAGTTTCGGGCGAACTTGTAAAAGGTCAGGAAAACCAGCCACTCAACCTGTGTGCGACCGGTGACGACAATCAGGTTCCGGCGCAGTGCCCGGCGTTTTTCCGACAGAAGCAGATAGAAAATCCCACTGGCGCAAATAGCGAACGGGGCGTGCAGCAACCGGGGAACGAAGATGGTGAGCAGCCTGATGTAAAAAAGGTTTTTGTTGTTGTAGAGGTCCAAGGTCGTGGTCTCGTCTTGGCGTTGCTGCACATCCCCTGAAGTGGGCACCCGCAAGGGGTGCCGGCAAAAAACGGTTGCTTGTAGGGATACCCCTTGCGGGTAGCCAAGCCAGTGCACTCTCAATCTAACAGCAATGGGCCCTACCCCTTCAGGTTGCCCCGGCAGCGGTCCGGAAACGCCGGCCCCAAGAATTCCCGCTCCCAAGCAGGGTCGGCGATCTCCCCGTAGCGCCCGGCATAGTCGTCAAGCTCCGCGGAGAGGGTGGTAAAGATGTCGGCCGCCCCCTCGTGGGTCGCGTAGGCCCCCGGAGTGCCAAAGAGCTCACGCCCGACCTCGGGATGATCAATCAGCATGCAGGGGCGCAACAGGTTCTCGTGCGCCCCCTGCTGCTCCCTTATTTTGCTGAATAGCGGAGAGCGCAGCGCCTCTTTAAGTGAGGTCTTACGTATATTGTCCACAGCAAAGTGGCAAAAGACGCAGGGCTCGATATCACCGTTCGCGTTCACGTGGAAATACTTGCGCCCTCCCGCAATGCAGCCGCTGATGATAGGCCCGTCGTTCCAGAAATCGATGAAGAGCATCGGCTTACTGGCGCGGTAGTCGATGGTGGTGTGGCGCATGAGGTCGCGCTGCTCCGGCGTCGGCATCAGGGCGACTTCGGGATTGCGCCCGATCGGCACATAGGAGAAGAGCCACATGGCGAAGCACCCCTTCCCCACCAGCATGTCGATGAACCCTCCGTCGGTGATGATCTCCGTGTTGCGGCTGGTCTGGGTGAAGGAAGAGCAAAAGGAGAGTCCCGCCTCGCGCAGCAGATCCATGGCGTGCATGACCTTCTGGAAATGTCCGGGACCGCGGCGCTCGTCGGTCTCCTTTTGGTACCCCTCCAGCGAGAAAGAGGGCATCACGTTCCCCACTTCGATCAGACGCTGCACCATCTGCTCGTCGATCAGGCCCCCGTGGGTAAACACGAGAAAAGCCATGTCGGAGTGCTTGCGGAATATTTCGAAGATGTCCTTTTTGAAGAAGGGCTCACCCCCCGAGATGACGGCGAAGTAGACCCCCATTTCCTTCATCTGCCGCAGCACCGAATCGACCTCATCCAGCGAGAGTTCCAGCGATTTCTGATAATCGCCCGCGTAGCAACCGTAGCAGTGAAGGTTGCACTTCATGGTGGGGCTGATGACGACCGTCGAGGGCGGGTAGTACCCTTCCCGCTCCTGCCAGGCCTTTCTCTTGTTGGTGCCGGAGAGCAGGTGATTCACCAGGAGGTTGGTGATCCACTTGTCGCGCTGGTTCGGGTGCAGGTCGCGCAGAATGCGGCGCGGAAACTCGATGGCCGGATGATTCTCGCGAATCAGGCCGCGTATCCAGCGGATGCGATCCTTGTAGTAATCCTTCTTGGGGATGAGTTCCATCAGGTGGGTCATGCGCGCCAGGTTTTCGTTGGACGAGTTGGTCGCCAAGGAAAGAAGCAGGGAAACGATTTTGTCCCGCGAGTATCTTTTTAAACTTTGCAACATAGGATCACATCTCCCGGACAGTCATTGAGAATTGCCGTGGCGGGTGGCAATAGTAGACAAGTAGTTGCCAGATTCTGGCATCTGGCTCAATCCAGCCTGCGCCTCTGTCATTCGAGCCGTTTCCTGCCTTCCGGACGGGCATGGCAACCACACTTGATAACAATGGACTCATTATATGCAACAAATGTTGCTTTAGCAACTGGATCTTGAAAAAAAACCAGCCATGCGTCTGTCAGCCACATACGGTTTCAAGTTGGGTTGCCGGAGAACAGTTTCACCGTGAAACGCGACGCGCAAGCTCACGCGCTGAAGCAGTCGAAGCTCATGACTGCAACGCGAGCGACCGTTGCGGCAGTGCGAGGTTCGTTGTGAGTATGAGGCAGTGCGCAGGAGACACATTGTTGGTTGTCGTTGAACGGATTCAGCCAAAAACGTAGCGGAGTACCCGCAGGCTCCTGAGCTTTTAGGGAGGGGATAGCTCGTAACGGATGGGCCGCATCCTCCTGAACTGTCGCGTTTCCTGCTGCAACGCGACCTACGACAGGAGGTACCACGACCCTACATATAACGCAGAAAGGTCATGCAGATATTCCAGGTGTCACGAACGGCGCGGTAATGACTTGTCGAACGCCCGTCTGCCACCCGCGCCGCTACCGGCACCGAACCTATGACAAACCCACCGCGCCAAGCCTTCAAAAGGATCTCCATCTCCAGGTCGTAACCGGAGGCTTGGAGCGAAAGCTGCCGCAACAGGTTCGCCGAGTAAAAACGAAACCCCGACTGGCTGTCGCTTATGGCAAATCCGGTGCGTTTTTCGATGCACCAGACTCCAAAACGGTTCCAGCAACTGCGCAACCCTCCCATTTCCACAAACTGGGCATAGCGCGAGGCGATCAGGATATCGCAACCTTCGGCGCGGGCGGCATCGAGCAGTAAAGGTACGGCGCTTACTTCGTGCTGGCCGTCGGCGTCGAGGGTGACCGCTCCGTCATAACCTTTGGTAAGCGCCCAGTCAAACCCGGTGCGCAGCGCCCTACCCTTGCCGCTATTATGGGGATGCCTGATGATGGTGAGGGGAAGATGGCTGATGCGGGCTACGGTGGCGTCGGAGGAACCGTCGTCTACCACGAGTAGCGGCAGACCGGTGTGCAGCGCCTCACGTGCCACTTCGAGAATGGTTTTTTCGGCATTGTAGGCCGGTATGATCAGGCAGATTGCCATGCGAGCGCCATCTCCCTTAGGGTTTGAAACCTGAAATTGCTCAAAAGATCGCGCAGCCTCCCGGTGGCCTCGCTCCTCGGACCGTAGCTGGCAAAAGAATACAGCGGAGAGAGCGGGAGCCTTGGTCCGTAGGCCTCCATCTCGCGGGGATGCAGGTAGAGTAGCGCCGGCGTTCCGGCAGCATTCAAACGCTGCATGGTGTGCCGGATCAGCACCAGGGGAAAGAATCTGAAGCCCCAGCCGCCTCCCGAGGGGAGGTTGCCAATCGGAGAGGGTGTCACCATAGGGGGGAGTTCCAGAATGGGTCCGGCAGGGGTTGCGATGGCAAAGGGGGCGCGCGGACCGCGAGGATTTCCAATGATGGGAAGCGGGTTATAGCTGGAATCGTAGCGGCACCCCTCCTGGCGCAGGATTTCCAGCGCCCAGGGAGTACGGGGTCCCAACGACCATTGAGGAGCCCGAAAGCCCACCGGAAGGTAGCCGGCCTGGCGCTCTATTATTTCGGCGGTGCGGCGTAGTTCGTCGCGGAACAGTTCGGGACCGAGGGTGGGTATCAGGGTATGGGAGTATCCGTGGGAGGCGATTTCATGACCTTCGGCTGCGATCATGGGGATGAGTGAGGGATCATCCTGGGCAACCGAGCCGAGGACGAAGAAGGTGGCCTTCACGCCGAACTCGGCAAGCAGGGTCAGGATTCGTTGAGTGTTTGGTCGTACGCGTTTCTGGCCCCGCGGGATGATCGGGCCGGTTTCGGTGCAGTTGCCGTGATACCAGTCTTCCAGGTCAATTGTTATCGCGTTGAGCACCACCACTAATTCTCCACTTTTAATTAATGGTTTATATTACCCGCTCCAAGGGTTGGTGTCAATTGCTGCTGCAGATTTCAAAAGGCTTCCCCCTCCCGGCCTGCGGCCACCCTCCCCCTCCGGGAGAGGGTTTTTTCAGCGCCTAGCTCATTTGGGACAAGGCTCCTTAAACTGGCCCCCCGCCCCTGCGCCGGCAGATCAGGACGACTTCGTCCACCCCATCCTCAGCGCAGGTGTCACGAAAACCTTCCCTGAATTTCAAGCGCTTCTGAAAAAGAAGGTCCAAGGGAAGCAACAGCCAATTGTAGGTGAAAAGGGCCCTGGAGCGCTGGTGCGTCAAAAACCATACTCCCAAACGGAGTAAACGCTGGTTTTTCAGCTGTCTGCCGAAGGCTGCACTTTTTTCCGGCTGCAAGCCGCAGCGCGCCAAAAGAGCCTCCAGGTCGGCAGGCTCGTAGCGACGCACGTGACCGACCAAAGCATCGAAATCGGTCCAGCATTTCTGGTAGATGGGAACGGAAAGGATCAGCACGCCATCTTCCTTGAGCACGCGACTCAACTCCCCTAAGGCACCCAGATCATCCTCGACATGTTCAATGATGTCAAAGGCACAGACCAGGTCAAACCTGCCGTCTTCATAAGGCAGCGCGCCCACCTCGCCTAACCGCGCGAGCGCACCGGCTTCGTTTAAACGCTCGATAACGGGAACCGCAATGTCAATAAAGTGCGTACCGGCAACGGGGAGCCGGGGGCGCAGACCGGGGCCGACTTCCAAGCGCTGAGGGGAATGTGGCAGCAGGCCCCTGACGAGCGGCCAGGTATTGAAACGATCCGCACATACCAGGCGGGTCTGGGACCAGAGCGCATGGTAAAAGTTCTGGTTGGTGCTGGCCGCATCTGTTAGCTGACGCGCGGCTTCCCGATTTTCAGGCATCTTGCCGTTCCTCCAGAAGTTGCGGGTGTTTTGGCCCGACTAACTCTCGGCCCGGGCCATATCCTGCACCACGAATCTGCCGCAGACAAAGCAGAGTATGCCGGCCAACGCCATGGCCAGGGGGGTGATCAGCAGGGCGCTGCGCAGTCCCCATTGATCAGAGAGCCAGCCGAGGATGGAGGGGGAAAAGGCGTCGCCCAGGGCATGGATGAAGAAGATGTTGACGGCAAAGGCCATGGCGCGGACCGCCGGCGGGGTGACGTTGATGATGACGGTGTTGAGCGGCCCGGTGTTGAGGAAGAGAAAGAACTCGGCGACGAAAATCGCGGACATGCAGGAGGTCAGGCCGGGAGCGAGGATCGCCCAGGCTGCGAAGGGGGTTCCGATCAGAAAGCCCCAGCCGGAAACGTGCAGATACCCGGTGCCGCTTTTTTTCTGCCAGCGGTCGCCCAGCCACCCGCCGGCCAGGGTGCCCAGAATGCCAGCCAGAACGGTGATGGCGCCGAAGAGGGTATTTCCCTTGGCCACGTCCAGGGAGTGGAAACGATACAAAAACGAGGGTATCCATTGGGCGAGCCCCCCGATGGCGAAGGTCATCGAAGCCATGGCGAGGGTGTTGCAGACAAAGGAGCGGTTCTGGAAAAGATCCCGGTAACCACCGGCGACCTTTTCCTTGGGTGGCCCTGAGGCTGCTTCATCGCCGCCCCGGGGAGGGGTGCGCAGCAGTGCGATGGGAATTGCCAGCAGGAGTCCCGGCGCGCCGACCAGGAGAAAGGCGGCGTGCCAGCCGAATCTTTGCCCCAGCACGCCACCCAGCAGGTAGCCGAGCGCGCTGCCGACCGGGATGGCGACGTAGAACCAGGAAAGGATTTCGCCGCGGCGCTCTTTCGGGAAGAAATCCGCGATGAGTCCGGGCGACACCGTGCCAAAGCTCGCCTCGCCCACGCCGACCGTGGCTCGAGCCGCGAGGAGGGTCCGGTATCCCGGGGCAAAACCGGCCAGGGCCGTGGCAAGGCTCCAGACGATGAGCCCTCCGGAGGCAAGCTTCACCCGGCTCCAGCTGTCGCCGAGCCAGCCGAAAAGCGGGGCCAGGAGCATGTAGCTCAGCATGAAGGCCGAGCCGAGAAAGCCAAGCGCGGTATCGGAGAGATGCAGGTCGATCTTGATCAGGGGGAACACCGCGAAGAGCACCTGGCGGTCGATGTAGTTAAGCAGGTTGACCGCCAAAAGTAGGCCCAGGGCGTAACGGCGGTAAGATTGCGAAATGGGTGGGTCTTTTGCCATGGTGTTTTTTCTCCGGGGTTTTCGTTCGGTCGGTCGAATCCGACGGATCGGTCGGATCCGGCGGATCGTCGCAAAGCATTTGGCGGATCACCGCAAAGCCTTTGGCACATCGCCGCTAAGCCTTTAGGCTCCTTACAGCTTCTCCACCGCTTCCTGGGTCATTTTCACGATCTCGGCCGGCTCCTCAAAGCGAAAGTGCAGCGGCTTTCCGAAGCTGACGGTCACGTTGCCCCGCTGGGGAAAACTCGCGTCGGGCGGCAGCACCCGCTCGGTCCCGCTTATCTTGATCGGCACTACCGGCAGCCCCAACTCCTTGACCATGAGGCCGAGCCCCATCTGGAAAGGCTGCATCTTCCCGACCCTGGTGTGCTCTCCTTCCGGGAAGATCAGTATATTAATACCGGCATCGGCGAGCTTTCCCATGAATTTGAGCGAACCGCTAAACCCCTGGCTCTGGGGCAATGGAAACAGGTTAAACAAGAGGGAGCCGTACTGGTAGGTGAAGAGCCTCCAGAGCCGACTCCACCCGTGATGATCCCCAAAGAAGAACTCAGCCCAGGCGGCGGTGGCGGTACGGTAACGGAGCCTCGGGGGGAGCGCAAACATCACCGAGGGCTGATCGAAGTAACTCAAATGGTTCGACACGAAAAACACCGGGCCACCCAACTGCTCCAAGTGAGCGACTCCCCGCACCTCGAGGGTGACGAAACTCTCGTATACAGGCCGGTGGAATATCGTGTCCCAGAATCTGCGCATGCCTCTAACAACAGAAGAATTGGTCCAGAATCGAAAGTGGTTGCGCTGGGTCAGCTTTTCCCGCTTCGCGATGATCTGACGCAGGTCTGAAACGCGGGTCTGCGGCCCGATCTGGGAATCGTCGATATCGAGACGGTATTCCTGCTCCAGGAAATTGACCAGTTCCAACCGGCCTATGGAGGTGAGCCCCAAATCGGCTACCACCAGCGAATCCTCCCGGATCTGGCCGGCACCGGTCCCGGTCACCTTGGCGAGCAGGTTGACCAGGCTGTCGCGGGAAGAGCCGGCGTCGCCCCCCTCCGCTCCCTTTTTCACGGCCTCCTTGACGGCAAACTTCTTGATCTTCAGTGTGGTAGTCTTGGGAAATTCGGGCTCCTTCCAGACGGTGTAGCCGGTAATCTGGTGCATCGCGTCCAGATGGGCGTTGGCCTGGCCGACGATTCCCTCGGGGGCCTGGGCGCCGGAATCCAGCAGCAGCACGGCGTGCACCTCCTCACCCCCTCCCCGCTCCAGGCCGATGACGCAGGACTCCTTCACCCCGGGGATTTTGTTCAGCACTCCCTCCACCTCGTCGGGATACACATTCACCCCGGCTCCGGTCACGATCAGTTCCTTTTCCCGCCCCTTGATGACGACCCAGCCGTCGGGACCGATCTCTGCCAGGTCGCCGGTGCGAAACCAGCCGTCCCCGGTGAACGCTTCCCGGGTGGCCTGCTCGTTCTCGTAATAGCCGGGAAAGACGTTGTCCCCCTGCGCCAGCAGTTCCTTATCCTGAATCTTTAACTCGATCCCGGGCAGGGGAGGCCCGACTGCACCCGCCACCTGACGCTCCATGGTGTTGACGCAAAGCACGGGGGAAGTTTCAGTCAGCCCGTATCCCTCCAGCACGGTGAACCCCATTCTGCTCCAGAAGTTGAAGACCTCCGGGTCCAGGGGAGCGCCGCCGGAAACGAAAACGGTAAAATGCTTCCCGAACTTGTGCTGCACCGGAAAAAAGAGCGCCCGTCGCCCCCCGACGGGAAGCTTGGCGCCCTGCCGTGCCAGCCAGCGGAACACCCCGGAGAGGTGTTTTTCCTCCAACTCCCGCTCGATGGTCGTCTTGAGTAGCTGCATGAGCCGGGGCACCGACATGATAACGTAGACATCCTCCTCGCTGAGCGCTTCCATGATCGCGGAAGGCTTCAGGGCGCCCAGATAGATGATCGCCGCGCCCCGGTAAAGCGGGGTAAAGAAACCGCCCATCTGCTCGAACATGTGGGAGAGCGGAAGCAGAGAGAGAAAACTGAACTCGGGTGTGATGATCGGCACCTGCTGATTGATCTGGGTCATGTTGGCGACCAGGTTTTTATGGGTAAGCATGACCCCTTTCGGGTTTCCCGTGGTGCCGGAGGTATAGATCAACTGAGCCGTGTCATCTGGTCGGGGTGACGCCAGGGTAGCTATCGGCTGAACGTCCTCCAGCAGATACTTGAGATCCTCCAGCAAAAGACAGGTGCCCTGGGTGATCCGCTCGGCCTTGAACCTGCTCTGCAGCACTATTTTGGCTTTGGTGAGGCCACGGATGGAATCGGCGCGCGCCAGATCGGACATGAAGTCCACGGGGACGGCGATGGCGCCCCGCAGAATGACTCCCCAGTAGGCAACCGCCCACCAGGAAGAGTTAGGGCCCCAGATCAGCACCCGGTCCCCAGGTGCGACGCCTTGTTGGGCCAGCAGGTTTGCCATCTTGCGGGAAAGTTCGTGACATTGGCGGTAGGAGACTACCAGACGCCGCATACCCGTACGATTGATGAAGGCAGTTTTGTCTCCCAGTTCCTGGAAGGTATCGAAGAGATCAATCAGCGTCCGCATAGCTACTCCTTCAAGAAGGCTTGTATCTGCCTGGAGCATCACGGATCTGTTTGGGCCGTTGACAACCACCAAGCAGCTTATTTTATGATAAGCTCATTTCTGGATATTTATAATACACTAACTATCACACAAAGACATCTTTGACACGCCGAGCTTGATACCGTCGTCCTTCACTGCACATTCATGATGGTTAAATGTACCACAGTTCAAGGATTCTGACGCTGACCGTGCCGATCGGAGCTGACATGCCCAAAAGATCACTCGCCTTGCGGAGCACCATTACCTTATTAACTCTTGCCATTATCGGACAGGCATACATCGGGGTTGCCCGCGCCGAACAGCTGTCCCGCGCAGCGTCGAACCCGGAAACCCGCCCCGCCGCCGCTTTGCCCCGGCCCAAGGCGTTCGCCTCGGCACTCCTTCCGGCTGACGATTCCCCTATCTCGCCCCAAGTTTTCCTTTCCGCGCCTCCATCTACCGGCGCGCCGGAGCGGTTCCCTGCGGCAGGCCCTGCAGGTGCGCCAGGCGCGACAGGTGCAATAGGTACAACAGTCGCTGCAGATGCAGCAGATACCGTTGGTGCGGCAAGTCCAGGACTTAACTGGCGTCGTGACCCGATGGAATCCATCCACGCTGCCGCCTTCACGGCGGACCCGAGTGCTACAAAGAGGCAGGCTGGCTCCACGGAGGGCGGGATCTCCTGGGAGAGCGGAGCCGGCAAAACCTACCTGATACCCGCTCTGGAAGAGCTCGGGTTTCTCACTTTGCTCAATGCCTATGACCGGACCGTCCTGCACGACAAGAGGGAGGAGAATGGAGAAAGGACCTACACGACGGACTTGTCCACCTTTTGGAATCACCTGAGAAAGCAGAATTGGACCTATGACACGGACCCCTTCAATGTCAACCAGTTCGGTCATCCCTATCAGGGTGCCACCATGTATGGTTTAGCGCGCTCTACGGGGCTTGGTTTTTGGGAGTCGCTCGCCTACAGCAACGCGGGGAGTTTCCTTTGGGAGATGGGGGGGGAGAACAGCCGCCCCTCGGTAAACGACATCATCACGACCGGCAACTCGGGAAGCCTTCTGGGCGAGGCCCTCTTCCGGATGTCGGAACTGGTGCTTAGAAATGACGGTCCGGATCCCGACAACTGGCACGAATTGGGCGCGGCCGTGCTCTCCCCTACCACAGCCTTCAACCGCTGGGCCTTTGGCGAGCGCTTCAAGACCATCTTTCCGAGCCACGCTCCGGCAACCTTCTGGCGCATTCGTCTGGGTGCCGACATAAGCGGCAACGCGGAGCAAACGGCTGCACTGGACTTCCAGATGTCCTACGGGCTTCCCGGCAAACCGGGCTACGCCTACCAGCGCCCCTTCGACTACTTCGACTTTCAGATGGGTGGCCTTTCCAAGGCCAGCAATCCCCTCAATTACGTGCTGCTGCGTGGGTTGCTTTACGGCAGGGATTACCAGGCGGGGGAGAACTACCGAGGGATCTGGGGACTTTATGGGGGCTACGACTATCTGTCGCCCACCGCCTTTCGTATTTCGACCACGGCGCTTTCGCTCGGCACCACCGGCCAGTATTGGGTAGCGCCGGGCATCGCGCTGCAGGGCACCTACCTGGGAGGGGTCGGTTTCGGTGCCGCAGGGAAAACCCCGACGCCAACCGGGGATCGCGACTATCACTATGGAGTGACGCCGCAGACGCTCCTGGCACTGCGCCTGCTCTTTGGCGACAAGGTCGCCCTTGAAGTTATCGGACGAGGCTACTATGTAAGTGGCACCGGTTCTGACAACGCGGAGGGATCGGAGCTTATAGCCAGGCTCAACACTGGCATAACCGTCCGGGTCTTTCGCCGTCACGGCATCGGGCTGCAATTTGTCGAGTCCGCCCGGGATGCCCACTATGGCAGCCAGACCGGCACCCACCAAAGCGACGGGACCGTCAGTATTTTCTATACCTTCCTCGGCGACTCCCATTTCGGCGCGGTCGGGTGGCGCGACCAGGAAAGCCAGTGATTCTCTGTAAGTGAACGGGTACCAGTAACCTGCGGAAGAACTTGATAAAGCCTCTCCCATTTGCGATAATTCAAGTTAATGGACGAGGCGCTATTGCCTCGGAAAGGATTGCCCTGTCGGACTGCATCGTCGGCTTTTTCCCCACTGGCGACGCGGCAGATTCGGTAACCGCAGGCGATCCGACCCGACAGGAGGATGCAATGAGAAGATCTTTTAAAATAGCGATAGCTCTACTTTTTGCTCTTACCAGCACACTGCCTGGCTGCATCATCTGGCCGGGATGGTGGGATGACGGCGGTCGTGGTCATGGGCACCACGGCGGATATGAGCACGATCATCGCAGATAAGTCATCCACCTGGGACACTGCTTCTGTCCTTCTGCGTCACCTTTACTGATCACAGCTATGGTCACTAGAAGGTAGCTGCGCTGAGACGCATGCAATGCGTCTCTAGCTGATGGCGTTCCTCGCCGAACCAGTCGCATTGCTCGCGCCCTCCCCTCACCCTCCTGGCAGAATAAACCACCAATCTCCCAACCCATCCCGCCTATTCGACTAAAATTGACTAAAGTCAAGATTGTCTCTGATAATTCGAGGTACAATTCTGGAGGCAAACGCTTATAGCTCTCTATCAGGGCGCTGTACAGTGGCATCGAAACAGATGGAATCACACTGAGTATGCCGCCACAATCCAAATTCAGCGGATACCCCACCAAACCAGCTTAGGAGTTTTGCATGCCTGTTTCAGGAGTCATAGTAACTTGTGTGGAGGGTTCTAGCGCGTCCGTGTCTGAAAGAATCGGGTCCTTCGAAGGCATAGAGGTGCACGGCGTACTCCCCGACGGCCAGATCGTGGCAGTCGTCGAGGCGGACACGGTTCAAGGGGAGGTCAACTTGGTATCGCAACTGCACGAGGTAGAGGGAGTGATCGCCGTGCGCCTTGCTTATCACAATTTCGAAGACCTGGAACCCGAGAAAAACACGCTAGGAGTCTGTCGGACTGGGCATTGAAGCTGCCGTGAAGCCAGTTATCAGTCCGACCGACACGGTTGTGATTATTCTTGAGTTTCTACCTCACAGCCGAGTGGGATCTTGCGGCAAGTCTGCGAAG
>Ga0209123_1000962_pt1 | contig 31717 bp, 28 predicted proteins | sample BarGraIncu00431A_FD_184500 | JGI IMG/M metagenome (GOLD analysis project Ga0209123, IMG submission 184500) | Arctic peat soil microbial communities from Barrow, Alaska, USA - Barrow Graham LP Incubations 004-31A (SPAdes) (version 2) | ecosystem: Environmental > Terrestrial > Soil > Wetlands >... | reverse complement strand
TGACTACATTGAGCGGTTCTACAACCGGAAACGGATTCACTCTTCGCTGGGGTATCGGACCCCATACGAGGTCGATCAACTCAAACTTGTAGCTTAACTGACTGTCCACGATTCCGGGGCAAATCCACCCCCCTGTTCCAAAGGGGGGACCAGCCCCAGTCGCTGACGTTGCCAACTTCTTAGAATAGGGCAGCTTCCCCCTCACCCCGACCCCACTGCCATTAAGTTAAGGATTGGTGTACGCCTTCAGCTAGGAAGGTGGCAGCAGAAAAGTCCCCCTTTGTGAAAGGGGGATTTAGGGGGATTTAGGGGGATTTGGTTTCTGCCATATACTTAGACGCGGTGGCAACCTGGGCTAAATCCCCCCCGCCCCCCCTTCACAAAGGGGGGAGGCAAACGGGAATCCACAACTTAACGGCAGTGCACCCCGACCCTCTCCCGCCAGGGGAGAGGGAGAGCTTAAACAAGAGGGGCTCGTTAACTTAATTGACAGTGGCGCTGGGAGGATGGGGGGGGGCCTCCATCCAGCGAAAAGTTGCCGGCTGAAATACGCATTCCGTTCTTTTTTGTGTTGTTTTGCGCTGTTTTGTGGCAATTGTTTTTTTGAGATTTAATTTACAGATAAGGACGGAACATGGCCTCATTGGATTTTGAGCAGGAAAAGAACGCTTTCAGGGAATTTTACCAGGATAATCATAAACAGTTTATCGCCGCCAAAAACGGATATATGGCAATCATAAGGACCTTGACCAGGCAGCTTGAGGTGGCCGAGGTCACCAAGATCGAAGGACGGGTGAAGGACCAAGAGGAGTGCATCAAGAAGTTTCAGCGCAAATACCAAAGTAAGCTCGAAGCCGATGAACAGCCCTACGAGATCAAGGATTTCATGTCGGACCTGATCGGCATCCGGATCGTTTGCCTCTATGAGGACCATGTCTCGCTCGTCTCCGAGCTGTTGCAGGCGCACTTCAGAATCCTCAACGTGACCGACAAGACCACGGCGGTCGAAAGTACCGAGGATTCCTTCGGATACAAGGGGATACACATGGATCTGGCTCTCAATGCGGGAATGGCCTCCCTCCCCAAGTATCTGCCCCAGATAGACGGCTGCTTCGAGGTGCAGATTAGATCTTTGATCCAGGACGCCTGGAGCAGGCTGGACCACAAGATCAAGTATAAGAAATCGATTCCCGTCGACCTCAAGCGCAGGATCAGTGTGCTCTCCGCCCTGTTCGAGCTGGCCGACCGCGAATTCAAGGAAATCCGCAATGCGACGGCCGTCCTGATGCAGCAGGCGACGGTCGCTCCGATCAGCGAACCCCTCGACGAGGCCCCCGAGGCCCCTGGGCAGACGGTCACCGCGGCCGGCACCAGAGCGGTGAACGCCTTTAACTTCCTGCGCGTCGCCGGGCACTTCTTCCGGGATTTTAAATTCGAAGACAATAAGGTCGACGACTTCGTTCAGGATATTTTGGAGCACGACAGCCGTTTTCAAAGGTCGGATCTGCACCGCAGCCTGTACGAAAATCTGAAAACCGTCAGGGAGTACCGGGAGCAGGTCGTTACGGAAAACCCCGACAAAAACTTCAGTCCCTACGCCTCGATCAGGCACTGTCTCTATCTGCTCGACCCGGAAAAGTTCGCCCGCATTCTTTCCCGCAGAAACAGAGAGCGCTTTTCTGAATGGCTGAAAGTGTCCCGGAGGCAACAAGCCGGGGAGCGAGTCCTGACGGTTGAAACAGTGTCCTTAAAGTCCGGCACATTGCCTGAGAATGGAGAGTTAAGATAAGGGAGAGTTTATGCCTTGGATGAGCGCCAGCAGGAGAGTGGTCGTCACCGTTTTGATGTGCCTCGGGTTCTTTTCGGTGACTCTTTATTCGGGGGCGGCCCGTGCGCTGGGCGACCAGGAGGTTAAGCAGATCGAATATCTGATAGCTTCCGTGGAAAAACTCGACGGAGCGAGCTTTGTCAGAAACGGTACGCACTACGACGGTAAGCAGGCGGGGTCCCATTTGCGCATGAAACTTAAAAAAGCGGGCAACAGGGTGAAGAACGCCGAGGATTTCATCACCTTGTGCGCCTCGAAGTCCTATCTTTCCGGTAAGCCCTACCTGATCGTGTTCGCTGATGGGAAAACGGTCCCCGCCGGTGAATTTTTCCGCAAGAAGCTGAAGGAGTACCGCCCTATGAACCGGGATGAGTAAGCTTCTCCCGCCCGTTGGTGTCTCAATTGGTCGGCCTTTCCAGCCAGAGCGCTTTGAGGGATAGGTTGATGTCGGAGATGAACAGAATCAGGGAAAGGATGAGACTTAGCATGCAGAGGATGAACTGTGTCACGATTGCGGCTGCTACCGGTATCTGAAACAGGGCGCCCAGGAAAAGACTGATGATGAGCAAGGCTGCCAGCAGTACGCTTAACCCCGCAAGCGCTATGGCGGCCCTGACAAGATGGGCCCTAACCGACAGGATCTTCAGCTGGGCCAGGATACAGTCGTGGACCTCGTCGGTTGCGCCGGGGAGGTCCCGGGTGAGGTTGCGGACGCGATCGATGACCCGGCCATAACGGTTGGTCATGCTCAGCATGATAAGGCCCACGCCGGAAATGAGGATGACCGGGCTGATGGAGAGTTGCAAGGTAGGGATGAGATCGGCGAGAGTCATGGATATTTCCTTCAGTTTAGCCGTGGGACAGTGACTCTTCAGCCTTTTTCGGGCGGAGCAGGACCCGCCTCCCAGCAGTCCAGCCCAAGCTCCGCCCGGCTAAGATTACAGGACCTTACGCCCCTGAATGATGCGTAGCAAAAGTACGACGACGGCAATGATGAGTAGGATGTGAATCAGGCCGCCCATCGTGTAAGCCGTAGCGATTCCCAAAACCCACAGCGCTATCAGTATAACGCAGATTGTCCAAAGCATGATGTTCTCCTCTGGTAAATACATCCCGGTTGGTCAGCCTTCGATTCTCTGAGGGCTATTTTTTTATCAGCAGATCGTTTTTCACCGCTTGCACGCCACTGACCGATACCGCAAGTTCTCCCGCCTTGTCAACGCTCTGCGCCGAATCGACGAAACCACTTAACTGAGCCGTTCCCTTGTAGGTTTTCACGTTGATCTGCAGGGTTTTCAGTGTCGGTTCGTTCAAAATGGCTGCTTTCACCCTGGTCGTTATGACGGAATCATCGAGGTACTGGCCGGCGCTCTCCGGTTTCTGGTCGGCCGCGTAGCCAAGGGACGCAGAAATAAGTGCGATGCAGAAGGCTAATTGCAAAGTGCGCATAAGTTTTGCCATGATGCTCTCCTTTTTTTTCGGTTGTTGGAATCCACTATTCGTGCTCTGCCCTTGGGTCAGGTGCCGAGTTGGGTTCAGAGTTCCTGCGCTAGGGAATTGCAAATGACCGGCCAAAGTCGACAGGTGGCTGGAAAGTCTCGATTTTGCTGTAATTATGGCATGTTATCGTGGGAGATGGAGGAACGCTGGGTAGGGGGGGAGGGCACTCGCCCTCAGTATTTGGTGGAACCTCAAAATGTCGCGGGGAGGGGGAGTGAGGTTTTCGACCTGCGCAGACCATCAGGTAGAGACGCATTGCATGCGTCTCAGCGCTGCCGCACTCTGTTGTTCTAAGTGTCATGGGCGAAGGAGACGCAGGTAATGCGTCTCTACACCTTTGCCATCATGCTGATCTAGGCTTGGTCGGGTGAAGGAGACGCATGCAATGCGCCTCTACCGGGGAGAGGAGGTCCGGGAAGGAAGTTCCCGGGGGAGGGGGGGGCTGTCAACTCAGCTTGATGCCTCCGATCTGGGTCTTGGCATCCGCTTTTTCCAGCGCCTGCTGCGCGTAGTCCAGCAAAACGTTGAGACCGATATCTCCTTTGCTCTGGTTGCCGGCAAAACCGACAATCCCGAAAAGGGCGCCTACCTTGAGGGGTTCGTTGTTTATTTCGACCGTCAGTTGGTTCATCCGAAGCTTGATCCGCTTGGCGACCGTGCTGGCATCGTTGACATCGGTTTCGGGTAGCAGCACCAGAAATTGGTACTCGTTCCAGCGCGCAACCCAGTCGACTTCCTGGCGAATGGAGTCCCTGAGCAGTACGGCCACGGCCTGCAGCCATTTTTCGGTGGCGAAGATCCCTTTGCTTTTGCGGAACTCCTCGATCTGGTCAAAGCCGATCAGCATGACGGAGAGCGGGCGCTGGTAGCGGTTGGCCCGCTTGATCTCCAGCGGCAGGCGCACTTCCAGGAACTTCCGGTTATGAACGCCGGTCAGCACATCAATCAGCGAGGCTGCCTGCACCTGCTCGAAATGCGTCTCTCTGATGGCCTCCAGCGCGATGATGCGCATGGCGGTCCGGATCCTCGCCTGTAGTTCGGGCTTGTGGACCGGCTTTATCAGGTATTCATCCGCCCCGGCATCGAGCGCGGCGATAGTGTCGTTTTTGCTTTCGCGCGAGGTGAGCATGATGATGTAGGTGTAGCCGGAGCGCGACTGTTTGCCGTTTTCGGCGCGGATTGCCTGGCAGAGTTCCAAGCCGCTCATTTCCGGCATCACCCAGTCGGTAATGACGATGTGGAAACGCTGCGACTGGTACAACTGAAGCGCCTGTATGCCGTTTTCCGCCTCGGATACGGCGAAACCCATGGTCTTTAGCATATCGCTAACTATGTTGCGGATCAGTGCGTTGTCGTCCGCGACCAATACCGAATGCGTCGTCGCGTTATTCACGGTTAGCTCCTCCATATAAGTTAAAGCGGTTCATTATACCAGTTTTTAGTCTGGTTGTAGTATCTCTTCTGCAGCGGGAGGAAAGGAATCATTGGCTACGGTCAACCTTTGCCGGGTTTTTAGCAGCAGGATATGAGGGGCGTGAACGGGATTGTGTCCGCAAATACAGTGCCAGTATACTAGAATGAATGCGGGTCCGCAACACCCTGATTATTCGGGCTTTTTAAACGGTGGCAACCCTTTAATGCTGGTTCTTGCTGTGCACCTTTTGCACTTTTGGCGTTCTGTGAACGATTTTCAGGCATGGGTGCCGGCAGATTTAAGTCCGGACAAGTCCAAATATCCCCTTTCCCGAAGCGGGAGGGTTAGGACTCCGTCATATATGACTGTTTTACCAATGGTGACGGATCAGGCTGGATGTTTAGCCGACCTTCTTCTACTCTCTCAAGCTCTTTTACCTCATAAAATCAGCACCCTGGCTCATTGCCTGAGCCTGCACTGACTCTGGCACGCTAATCGCAAAATTATTTGTCCAGTAAGTCAGAATATACTTCGTTCCAGTGTGTCTGGAATCGAAGACAGTCTTGCCCATTCGTTATAACGTTAAACAAGGGCCTTTAACCAGGGGCCGCAACCAGAAAGGAGATAACACCATGCTTAGACTCAACCGATTATTGAAGGCTTTGGTCTGCTGCGCACTGATAAGCTCTGCCATGGGGTGCGCCTCGACAGCCAAACACGAAAGCACCGGGCAGTACGTGGATGACTCTGTCATTACGACGAAGGTGAAAACCGCAATCCTGAACGAATCAGGACTTAAAACGATGCAGATCAATGTGAAAACCTACCAGGGAGTGGTTCAGTTGAGCGGTTTTGTCGATTCAGCGCAGAGCGTCAGCAAGGCTGGCGAGGTCGCCAGGCAGGTGAAGGATGTCGTTTCTGTGGAAAACAGCCTGGTAGTTAAATAGCTGCTGAAATAGGTCGCTAAAGGTATAGGCCTGTCACTTGGGCCTATTCTTTTATCGACGACTGACTGGCTTTTCTCCACTGCTTGGCACTTATGGTCATTGTCCTGTTGTCCCGTTATATCTGGCACAATTTGCATTCACTGTGAGTAGAGTTAAACTAACGGTACCTTCGGAAAGCCGAGGCTGACGGGGGCGCTCGCTCTCCACCCTTGACAAGATGTTTCAATACTAATCCGATTCGCAAGTCACGAGATTACCACCCTGCTTAATATCGCAAGCACCCTAGCACCAGCACACAGTCACTCAAAAGGAGATTCATCATGGCATATACGGCAAATGACTATGCCCGGCTCATCGGGATGACCGGGTTCAGTGACGCGCTCTTGAACAACCATTTCACTCTCTACCAGGGGTATGTGACCAATACCAACAAGGTGCTCGATATCCTGGACCAGATGCTCAAAGAGGGGAAGACCGCCACTCCCGAGTTCGCGGAACTAAAGCGCAGGCTTGGTTGGGAATTCAACGGCATGCGCCTTCATGAATACTATTTCGACAACCTGGGAGCCGTGATTCCCCTCGACCCTGGCGGGAGACTCGGACTAAAACTTGCCGCGAGCTTTGGCAGCCTGGACGCCTGGGAAAAGGATTTTCGGGCCACGGGGGCGCTGCGAGGCATTGGCTGGACTGCCCTTTATCAGGACAATATCAGCGGCAGGCTCTGCAACTACTGGATCAACGAGCACGACGAGGGACATCCGGCCGGGTGCATGCCGATTCTGGTCATGGATGTCTTCGAGCACGCCTTTCTGCTCGATTACGGCCTGAAACGCGCCGATTACATCGAAGCGTTTTTCAAGAATATTGACTGGAGCGCAGTCGAGATCCGGCTCAAATAGAGGCTCAGTCCCGGTCCCGCTTGCTGGCATGAACGGCAGCGGGATCGTGGCGAGGCGGAAGCCTAAGGCACGGGGTCATTATGAGCGAATCTGAAAAATCGACCAGCCGCCGCAATTTCCTGCGCACCGTGGTCGCCCTGGTGCCGACTGTTTCGGTCGCGGCCTGCGCGCCCTTTGCGGCGCTGAAAAGGGCCCCGGCGCCGCAAGTCTATGCGCCCGGGTACTTTTCCCGGAAGGAATGGGCCTTCCTGCATGCTGCCTGTGAACGCCTGATTCCCGGTGACCAGAACGGACCCGGAGCCGTGGAACTGGGTGTGCCGGAATTCATCGACCGGGAAATGGAGGGCCCCTTCGGGCATGCGGCGCACTGGTACATGCAGGGGCCGTTCGCCTGCGCCGCGCCCGAGTTCGGCTACCAGTCCCCGCTCACGCCGCGCGAGCTTTACCGCGTCGGTATTGCCGCGCTGGACGCGCATTGCAGACGCTGCTTCGGAAACCTCTCTTTCGCCGGGCTGCCGCCCGTGACCCAGGACTTGGTGCTAAGCGGGTTGGAGCAGGGCGGGCTTCATCTGGAGGGTGTTTCCGGGGGCTCCTTTTTCGGCATCTTGCTGCAGAACACCAAGGAGGGGTATCTGGCTGATCCGATCCACGGCGGCAACAAGAACATGGGGAGCTGGAAGATGATCGGCTTTCCCGGGGCACGGGCGGACTACCTCGATTGGGTGGAGCAGCGCGGCGTGCCTTATCCGCTGGGTCCGGTCGATGTGGCAGGGAGAAGAGGGTGACGGCGCCGGCTGATATCACCATGCCCCGGACCGACGCGGTGCTGGTCGGCTTCGGCTGGACCGGCGCCATCATGGGAATGGAACTGACCGAGGCCGGTCTCGAGGTGGTGGCCCTGGAACGGGGCGAGCTGCGCGACACCCGTCCGGACTTCGCCTATCCAAAGAGTGCCGACGAGCTTACCTATGGCATACGGCACCAGCTTTTTCAGGATCTCTCGCGCGAGACGGTGACCATCCGCCACGCTCCCGGACAGCGCGCTTTGCCCTATCGGCAGTTGGGGTCCTTTCTCCCGGGAACCGGCGTCGGTGGCGGCGGCGTGCACTGGAACGGCCAGCACTGGCGCGTGCTCCCCGAGGAGTTGCGCCTGAAGAGCCACCTGGCCGGGCGCTATGGCAAAGGCTTCATACCCGAAGGGATGACCATACAGGATTTTGGCGTAAGCTATCAGGACCTGGAACCCTTTTTCGACCGGTTCGAGCGGGTCTGCGGCACCTCGGGTAAAGCCGGCAACCTGAACGGCGCCAGGGTAGCCGGGGGAAACCCCTTCGAGGGGGAGCGCTCCCGGGAGTTTCCCCTCCCGCCGCTTAAAGACGTGCACGGCGCGCTCCTTTTTGCCAAGGCGGCGCGGGAGCTGGGCTACCATCCCTTTCCGGAACCGGCAGCAAACGCTTCGGGCGCCTACACCAACCCCTATGGCGCACAGCTCGGCCCCTGCAACTATTGCGGGTTTTGCGAGCGCTTTGGCTGCTACCTCTACGCCAAGGCCTCGCCGCAAACGACCATCCTGCCGGTACTCCTTAAAAAAAAGAATTTCGCCCTGCGCGCCGGGGCGCAGGTGCTGCGGGTCAATCTCGACTCCCAGGGAAAGCGCGCCACGGGGGTTACCTACCTGAACGCCCAGGGGCGCACGGTTTTCCAGCCCGCGGACCTGGTCGTTCTCAGTGCCTATCAGCTCAATAACACCCGGCTCCTGCTCCTGTCCGGGATCGGCAAGCCGTACAGGCCCGCGACCGGGCTTGGCGTGGTCGGGCGCAACTACACCTACCAGATGACCGGTGGCGTGCAGGTGTTCTTCGGCAAGGACCAGCCGATGAATCCCTTCATCGGCACCGGTGCCGGCGGCCAGGTCATCGACGACCTGAACGGCGACCACTTCGACCACGGCCCCTTGGGCTTTATTGGCGGCGGTTATCTCGGGGTGATCCAGACCGGCGGCCGCCCCATCCAGCAGATGACCCTTCCCAAGGAGACTCCGCAGTGGGGCGCCAAGTGGAAGCAGGCGATCAAGGATCATTACCTTTATACCGTCAACATCCAGACCCACGGCACGGTCATGTCGCACCGTGACAATTATCTCGACCTCGATCCCACCTACCGCGATGTCTATGGGGATCCGCTTTTGCGCATGACCTTTGATTGGAAGGACAACGACATCAGGATGACTCAGTACGTCACCGGCAAGGCCGCGCAGATTGCCCGGGCGATGGGGGGCAAATCCGTTGAGGTGAAAATGAAACAGTTCGGCGAGCATTACGACACCCGCGTCTACCAGACCACCCACAATGTCGGCGGCGCCATCATGGGTGAGCACCCCGAGAGCTCCGTCGTGAATCGCTTCCTGCAAAGCTGGGACGTGCACAACGTTTTCGTCATGGGGTCGAGCGTGTTCCCGCAGAATATCGGCTACAATCCGATGGGACTCGCGGGCGCGCTGGCATACTGGTCCGCCGCGGCCATTGTTTCGAACTATCTGAAGGCACCCGGTCCGCTGGCGTAGCTGTCAGGTGCGGAGTATGTCCACGTGAAAATAACAGCAATGACCCCCATTTTCCGCCGTACTGCCCCGGTCCGCTCCCTCGCGCTGCTCGCGCTGCTGCTGGGGAGCTACCTGACGGCGCAGGCCGTCGAGGCGCAGGAACCTGTGGCCCAGCAGCTCGTGGAGCGCGGCGCCTACCTGGCGCTGGCCGCGGATTGCGCAGGCTGCCACAGCGCGCCGCAAGGGGAGTCCTATGCCGGAGGGGTGGCGCTCAACACCCCCATCGGGGTGGTCTACACCACAAACATCACGCCGGACCTGGAAACCGGGATCGGCCGCTACAGCGAGGACGCTTTCCAGAAGGCCATGCGGGAAGGGGTAGCCAAGGACGGGCACCACCTTTACCCGGCCATGCCCTACGTCTCTTACGCCAAGCTGTCGCAGGAGGACCTCATGGCGCTCCATGCCTATTTCATGCGGGGTGTTAAGGCGGTGCACCGTATCAACCACCAGACACGATTGAGCTGGCCGCTCAGTCAGCGCTCCCTCATGGCGCTTTGGAACGCCCTTTACCTGGAAAAGGGTTCCTACCGCGACGCTACTGACCAAAGCCCGTCGTGGAACCGCGGTGCCTATCTGGTGCAGGGGCTCGGGCATTGCGGGGAATGTCACACCCCGCGAGGCGTCGCCGGCCAGTTGACCGCGCGCAGCGAGCGGGACGGCAGCAACTATCTTGCCGGGGCCACCCTCGACCACTGGCGTGCCTCCCCCCTCGCCGGGGCGGCCGCGGCCGGGCTTTCTGCCTGGTCCCGGGACGAGATCGTCGAGTTTCTTAAAACCGGCCGCACGGACCGGGTCGCGGCGCTGGGTCCCATGTCCGAGGTGGTGGGAAAAAGCTGCCAGTATCTGAGCGATCCTGACCTGAATGCCATTGCCGAATATCTCCTGTCGCTGCCGGTCGGCGCTTCCCAAAGAGCGCAGCCTGCGCAAAGGCCGAGCGAGGCGGGCGGCGCCTCTGAGACGACCCGGGCGCTTCGCTCCGGCAGGGCCGAAATGCGAGGGGCGCGCAGCTACCTGGACAACTGCAACGCCTGCCATCACTTGGACGGCGCCGGCTCCCGGCGGACCTTCCCGTCCCTGGTGAAAAACGCTGCGGTCAATGCCCGGGACCCGGTCTCACTGATCCATCTGGTACTCGCCGGGTCAGCCATGCCGTCCACCCGGACAGCACCTTCCGCCCTGGCCATGCCCGGCCTCGGGTGGCGCCTGAGCGATGCTGAACTGGCCGACCTGCTCAGCTTTGTCCGCGGCAGTTTTGGCAATGATGCGCCTCAGGTCAGCCGCGCTGAGGTCGCCCGCCTGCGCAAGGCTCTGGCCAGGCAAATTAAAACTCAGTAATTATGCAGCCGCTGCTTTGAAAGGGTGGGGGCTGGGTAGCTGGAGGATTGATGGATCAGGTTATTTCGGCGCGTGCCCTGATGGGCATCTCGCTTGGCTTTCACATTGTCTATGCGACGGTCGGGGTCGGTCTGCCGCTCCTTTTGATGCTTGCCGAAGGGGTGTCCCTTGGCAGCGGTGACGACAGTTACCACGAGCTTGCCCGCAGCTGGGTGCGGCCGGCGGGACTGCTCTTCGCCATCGGAGCGGTATCGGGCACCATCCTCTCCTTTGAGCTCGGGCTTCTCTGGCCCCGCTTCATGGAACTGAGCGGCCCCCTGATCGGGCTCCCCTTTTCCATGGAGGGGTTCGCCTTCTTTGTCGAGGCGATCTTTCTGGCTCTCTACAGCTACGGCGAAAAACGGCTTTCCCGGCGGGTGCTTTTTTTCTGCACGGTTCCGCTTAGCGTCGCCGCTGCCGCCTCGGCCGTGTTTGTCATCAGCGCCAACGCCTGGATGAACACCCCGGCGGGCTTCAGCGTGATAAACGGCCAGCTCGCCGCTTTGGACCCTTTTGAGGCCTTTGCCAACCCGGCCTGGGCGCACGAGGCGGTGCACGCCACCCTGGCGGCCTATGTCGCGACCGGCTTCGCGGTGGCCGGCGTTTATGCGGCCGCCCAATTGCGCGGTGATGGCCGCACGCTCACCAAGCGCGGACTGACCCTCGCGCTCGCTGTCGCCACCGTGGCCCTTCCGCTCATGCTGGTTTCCGGGGACTGGTCGGCCAAGACCCTCGCCGTCCAGCAAAAACCGAAGCTCGCCGCGATGGAGGCCCTTTTCAGGACACAAAGGGGAGCGCCTCTTTTCCTGGGGGGGTGGCCGGACCCCGTTACCCGCCAGGTCCGTTACGGGGTGAGGATTCCCAAGGGCTTAAGCGTGCTGCTCTCCGGCGACCCCGACGCCCTGGTCGAGGGACTCGACGCCTTCCCCGCAGGAACAACCCCCGACCCGCGGCTGGTGCACCCTTTCTTCGACCTGATGGTGGCCTCTTTTTTTCTCATGATGGGGCCCGCGCTCTGGTACTGGTGGCTTTTCTGGCGCCGGCGCGCTGCGGCAACGGGGAAGTGGACCCTGCGCGCGCTGCTACTCGCCTCTCCTTTCGGCCTGATCGCCCTGGAAAGCGGCTGGCTGGTGACTGAATTCGGGCGCCAACCCTGGCTCGCCCGTGGAGTCATGCGCGTGACGCAGGGGGTGACTGCCCAGACCGGCATCACCCCGGTTCTTTTCACCTTTCTGGTCCTGTACCTCGCGCTGACTGCCGGGCTCTTGAAACTGCTGCTGCTTCCGGCCGCCAAAGGGAAGGGTGCCGAAACGGCAGCGGGGGACCAGCATGTGGAGTCTTGAGAGTCTGGCCTACGCAGTGCTCCATGTCGGTCTCGTGATGTATGCGGTGTTCGGCGGCGCTGATTTCGGCGGGGGCATCTGGACCGCCCTTGCCTGGGGCCCCCGGGCCAGGGAGCAAAGAAGCGACCTGTTCCACGCCATCGGCCCGGTCTGGGAAACCAATCACGTCTGGCTCATCTTCGTGGTGGTGACCCTCTTCACCGTCTTTCCCAAGGGGTTTGCCGCGCTTTTCACGGTCCTGTTGGTCCCCCTGGTGCTTGCCCTGGTCGGCATCAACTTCCGGGGGGCGGCCTTCGCCTTTCGTAACTTCGGCCGCGAGACCGGCGGGCAGATCCCGTTCATGGCCAGCACCTTTGCCGTCGCGAGCCTCTTGACCCCCTTTGCCCTCGGGATAGCCCTGACCGCCACGGCGAGCGGGAAAATCTCCTGGGCCAACGGTCGGGTGCAGGCCGCACCCTGGTTTTGGGTCGAGCCCTTCACCCTGCTGGGCGGGGTGATAGCGATGGCGGTCTGCGCCTACCTGACCCCGATTTTCATGACGCTGCGAAGCGAGGGGGAGCTGCAGGGAGACTTCCAACGCCAGGGGATCGTTGTCGGGGTGGTGCTCGGCGTGCTGACCACCCTGGAGATTCCCGTGGCTCTCGCCTGTGCCCCCCTTTTTGCCGCTCGGCTGCTTTCCTGGCGCGGAGCTTACTGGGTCGGCCTCTCGGGGCTTATGGGGGTGGCTGTCCTGGTGCTGCTTCGGAAAAAGCGGTTTCTCCCGGCGCAGATCGCCGCCGCAGGGACCGTGACTCTGACGCTTACCGGTTTCGCCGCGGCCATGTATCCGGATCTGCTCATCGGTCAGCTTACCCTCGCCGCGGCAGCGGCGCCGCGCGCCACACTGCGCGCTTTTCTCGGCGTATGTGCCGGCGGCGTTTTAATTCTGGTCCCCTCGCTTTGGTTTCTGTACCGGACTTTTCGCGGCGAACCTAATGCGCAGATTCCGCCCTGATGCGCCGGGCGTTTGGCGCACGATCTGCACCAATGGGCCGGCTGACATCGGAGTGTACCGGGTCTTCTCCCCCAGTTCTCAATCTTTCGCGCTAGCGCCTGGCTAACTCTCCTCGCCCTCCGGGAGAGGGGCAGGGGTGAGGGATTGGCCACGAAGCAGAAGATGCTGCCGCTGCCATTTTAGGGTTTTCCGGCGCCGAAAGCAGTTTCAAGCAGTCAGCGACTCCCTCACCCCAGCCCTCTCCCGGGGGGGCGAGGGAGAGCTTTGAAAGGGGGAGGAACTGGCACGGGCAAGGTCGCTCGACGAAGTCTGGGGAGAGTCGCTCAAAGGTGATCCATGGTCGATGCGGATATCATAGTGGTCGGTGCCGGACCGGTCGGCATGCTGGCGGCGCTCCTGGCGGCTCAGGAGGGTCTGAGCGTTCTCCTTTTGGAACAATCGGCCCGTCAAAGTTTCCAGTCGCGCGCCATCGGAATAACGCCCCCCTCGCTGGAAATACTGGATCGACTGGGGCTCGCCGGGGTTTTCATCGCTCAGGGGGTGGCGGTGCGGGCCTCTGAGGTCTACGGCCGGGGCAGGCGGTTGGGAAGGGTCGACTTTAGCGGGCTTCCCGGAGATTTTCCCTTCGTGCTGGCGCTCCCGCAGGACAAAAGCACCGCTATCCTGGAAGAGGCTCTGCTGACACACGCTTCCATCCGTTTTCTGCGCGACCACCGGGTAACCGACTGCCGCGAGGAAGAGAGCCGCGTCAGGGTCAGCGGAAGCCGCTCCGACGCGGCTTCGTTCAGCTATGCCGGGCAGTATGTTCTGGCTTGCGACGGCGGCAAGAGTGCGGTCCGGGAGAGCCTGGGGATTCCCTTTAAGGGCGCGCAGGAGCGCTGCACCTTTCTCATGGGCGATTACCGGGACACGACCGGCTGGGGCGCCAAGGCCCTGTTCTTTTGCACTGAGCGGGGCTCGGTCGAGTCCTTCCCTTTGCCGGAGGGAAAAAGGCGCTATGTGCTAAGGACGCCCCGTTTCATCAAGGAGTACAGCAGCGATTTTCTTGCCGACGAACTGCTGAGTCGCGCCGGGGTCGACCTCGCCGGTGTGCGCCAGTTCTGGGAGAGCGGTTTCGGCGTGCAACGCTTTACGGCGGCACGTTTTTGCCAGGGACGGGTTTTCCTCTGCGGAGACGCGGCACATTTGATGTCGCCGGTCGGCGGTCAGAATATGAATTCCGGGTTCGCCGACGCCGAACTGGCCGTATGGCTGACCAGAATCCTGCTGGAAAAAAGGGCTGCACTTTTCCCGGTCAATCGGCTCTACGACCGGGTGCGCAGGCGGGCCGTGGGGACCTCCCTGCGCCGCGCGCGCTGGATCATGCTGGCGGGCACCTCCGGCGGTCTGGCCTGGTCCGCTTTTCGTAACCTGGTGGCGCTCTTTTTCCTTCATACCCCGCTGCGCTACTATTTGGCCCGCTGGTTTAGCATGCATTCCATCCCGTACCGTAACCTGAAGCATGCCCGGGTAAGCTTGGAAAAGGAACTGAATCTGCCTGATGGGAGGCCCTTATAGATGCTGGACTATTTCTTTCCCAACCTGCAACGGCGCAATACTTCGCACAAGGAAATGCTGGAACTTCCTGATTTGGACCTGAAGCGGACGCGGCGCACCATCCGCCAATTCAAGCTGATAAACTGCCTCTTTAGCGGTAGCCGCAGGTTGCTGCGGAGGTATTTCTTTTCCGTCATGGAAAAGCAGCCGGATCGGGTGTACACCCTTTTGGACATCGGGGCCGGTGGTTGCGACATCGCCATCGCCGCCGTGCGCGAGGCGCGTCGTCGCGGCTTGCAGCTCGCCGTCACCGCCTTGGACAATGATCCGCGCACCCTCGCCATCGCGTACCAGGCGATTCAAGACTACCCCGAGATCCGCATCGTCGAGGGAAATGCGCTGGAGTTGAGCCGGCTGGGGGCCTTTGATTTTATCTTCTCCAATCACCTTTTGCACCACCTGGGTTGGGAGGAAATCAGGATCCTGCTGGAGCAAATTACGGTCCAGACCCGGCTCGCCTTCGTCATGAGCGACCTGAAAAGATCGCATTGGGCCTACCTCGGTTTTACCCTTTTTAGCCCCCTGTTGACTCCCCGCAGTTTCCATTTTCACGACGGCCGGCTCTCCATCAGAAGGGGGTTTCTACCCGGGGAGTTGCGGGAGTTTCTGCGCCGGGAGGGCCCCGGCCGGGAGATTCAGGTTGTCGAGACCTATCCGTTTCGGGTGGTACTGGTGTATGGGGCCGAGATGGCCAAAGGCGACGGGGGCTCTTTAGGGTGAAAATCCTTCTCATCAGTACTAACCAGAACCGGCTGCCCCTGCCGGTCATGCCGATCGGCGCCTGCATCGTCGCGCAGGCCTGCGAAGAGGCGGGCCACAGCGTGCAGCTTCTGGACCTCATGTTTGCCCGGGATGCCAAGGGTGCCATCGCGGCGGCCCTGACCGGCTTTCAGCCCGACGTGGTCGGCCTCTCGATTCGAAACATCGACAATGTCGACATGCACGGCTCGGTATTCTATCTTGATGGCCTTTTGGGGATAGCCGCAGCGGTACGCGCCCTGTCCGGCGCGCGGATCGTCCTGGGAGGCGCTGCCCTGGGGGTCATGCCGGAGCAGATTCTGCGCCTGGTCCCGGATGCCGTTGCCGTCGTCGGCGATGGAGAACTGGTCCTGCCGCAACTGCTGCAGCGCCTGGCGCGCGCGGAACCTTTGGTCGGCCTGCCGGGCATCGTCTACCTCGAAGCTGGCGTCCTGCACCGCGAGACCTCCGCGTTGCCCGCGTTTTCGGCGACCTGCCGGGCGCCCGATTACCGGCGCTGGCTCGATACCCGGGCCTACCGCTCCCAGATGGCCACGGCCACGGTTCAGACCAAGCTGGGGTGCGGCTTTCACTGCGTTTACTGCACCTATCCTATGATCGAGGGGAGCCGCTTTCGCCTGAAGGACCCGGAGAGCGTGGCGCAGGCCGTGCAGCGGCTGGCGGCGGCGGGCTTTCGCGATATCGAGTTTGTGGACAGCGTTTTCAATGCCCCGCACCGGCACGCCCTGGAGGTGTGCGCGGCGCTTGCCCGGGTGAAGCACGGCGCGCGGCTCCAGTGCCTGGACCTGAACCCGCGGGATCTGGACGACGAGCTGCTGGGTGCGATGGAGCGGGCGGGGTTCGTCGGCATCGGCATCACTCTGGAGAGCGCTTCGGACCCGGTGCTGCAGGGGCTGCGCAAAGGTTTCACCAGCCGCGAGGTGCAGGCTGCCGCGGCAGCCGTGCGCCGGCACCGGATTCCCTGTGCCTGGATGTTCCTTTTCGGAGGACCGGGGGAAACCCGGGAAACGGTGCGGGAAACGCTGCACTTTGCCGAGAGCCAGATCCGTCCGGGCGACGTGGCGTTTTTCAATATCGGCCTGCGCATTTACCCGGGAACCGCGCTGGAAACCATCGCGAGAGGGGAGGGGGTGCTTTCGCAGTCACCCGATGCCATGCTCGCTCCCGTTTTTTACCTTTCAGCGCAAGTGGAGGCAGGATGGTTGGAGCAGGAATTGAAGAGGTCCATGGACTGCCATATGAATTTCATCAACATAGCGACGCTGAGCCTCCCCATTTTGCCGGTCATCAATAAAATAGGGTCGGCACTCGGCATGGTTCCGCCGCACTGGAGGCACACCCGTGTGCTCAGGCGTGTGCTCCGCTTGGTCGGGATGCAGGTGTGATGAGAAGGCAAAGCCCAAAAGCGACCTCGCTGCGCAGACAGGGAGTTAGTAAGGAAGAATGCTCTTGTTGTTTCTGCCGGCGCTGACTTGATTACTTGCAGTTTTGTAATATGGTTTAATGTCGCTTTGTCAGGGACACGCTTTCCATTGTGAGATCAATGGAGTTTCCATGACTGCAGTCAGATGAATCTGTGTCATAGAAGCCGGGTGAAGCCTTTTCTCAATGCTTGGGTGGTGTATTAGGATATTTCCTTTAACAACCGCTCCTGAGCTTTAATCAGGGAGGAATACACTTCGTCGTAACTTTGCAGATTTGCGATCTGGTTTAGTTCCAGGAGGTATCTCTTGTTCGATGCGATGGCATTCTCCAGACGGGAGTAATCCTCAAGTCTGCTTTTTCGTTTCGATCGATTTTCCATTTTGATACCCCTTGGCGTACACAATAAATGAGATTTACTTCTGTAATTTCAATATCGTTTTACCAGGAGATGTCAGCAATTAACGTACCAGAAGACTTTAGCAATGTATGAAAGGTAACTGGCTGGTATGACGAGGTGAAAGTGAAGCACGGCCTGCGGGGTGGTAACGGAGGGTTTAGAAAATTTATCATATTTGACATATATGTCGCTATTGACAGATATCGCGGAAATAGGTTTGCCCCGTAAGGCAGGCATGGCAGGATACAATCCAAAGGCGCAGGCAAGTCGAGCAGTCGGCTTGCAGGTGGAGAGGTGGGAATATGGCAGTGCTCAGCAACCAGAGTATCATGCGCAACAACCCGCGTTCAGGTCAGGCATTTGTGGCCTCTGTCGCGTGTGTCGTGCCACCTTTTAGCGCGGATCAGAAGTTCGCCGCGCAGTTGATGAAAAAACTTTACGCGCAGAAGCTGACCCAGCGAAGTCTGGGGTTGATACGGGCCACCTTTGCGCATCCGAGCATCCAGAAGAGGCATTTCGCCCTCGACGACCCGGCGTGTATCGCCGAGGAGTCGCCCGACCAGCGCATAGCAAGGTTCACCGAGCAGGCAATCGAGCTCTCCGCGCAGGCGGTCCGCAAGGCGCTGGCTCAGGCGGGGGTACGCGTTCAGGACGTGACGAGTCTCGTGGTGAACACCTGCACGGGATATATCTGCCCCGGCATTTCGACCTATCTCATAGAGCGGTTGGGGCTCTCGCGCAGCACCCGGGTGTACGACCTGGTCGGCAGCGGCTGCGGGGGTGCGATTCCCAACCTCCAGTTGGCGGAATCTCTGGTCAAGTCCCAGGGCGGCATTGTCGTCAGCGTGTCGGTGGAGATCTGCAGCTCCGTCTTTCAGATGGACAACGATTTAAGCCTGATCCTTTCCAACGCGCTCTTCGCCGACGGTGCGGCGGCGGCCGTACTCTGGGAAAAGCCGGTAGGGTTCGAGCTGGTTTCCTCTGCCGGGCGCTACCTGCCGGAGCATCGTGAGGACATCCGTTTCGTCCACAAGGATGGGCAACTCCATAACCAGCTTTCCACGGACCTGCCGGACAAGGTCAAAGCCGCTGCGGCGGGGGTAGTCGAGGATCTGCTCTTTTCCCAGGGATTGCAGACCGGCGATATCAAGCACTGGGCCTTTCATACCGGTGGCGAGAAGGTCATCAACGCCGTGCGGGACGCGGTAGGGGTCAGCGAGGAAAAGCTGCAGGCGACGCGCACGGTCCTGGCAAACTACGGCAACATGTCGTCGCCCACGGTATGGTTTGTCCTGGAGGAGATCATGCGAGGCGGCATCCTGGCCGGGGAGCTGTGCGTCATGGTCGCGTATGGGGCGGGTCTCTCGGCCCACGCTTGCCTGTTGAGGAAAACCTAGAGATAAACTGGAGAATTAACGCCAAGACTTGAATCAAAGACTTTCGACTTTGCGCCTCCGTGCTTTGCGTTGAGGCTTGCAGAGCCTTAGAACCTGTGTCTGGAGCGGAACTGATCCCCGAGAAACCAGCCTCGGAAAAAGTCGAAGTTGTTCAGCAGCACCTTGAAAACTCCCTTCTCCCTTTTCCTGACAAAGTAATTTCCCCTGAAGAGCGCAGGTGAGAAGAATATCTTGATGTTCTCCCAGTTCATGACGCGGTTGAGCTGCCGGTTGGTCAGCTTGCGGGTCCTGACGTTGCACATGAAGCCGGTGTATCTACTGAGGTTGTCCCGGTTGGTGACGAGGCCTGCCGCCAGGAGTTCCGCGCGGATCCGGGTCCCGGGGTAGGGGGTCACGCACTGGACGTAGGGAAGGTCCACCCGCAGCCTTTTCGCGGCACGGAAAACCTCCCGGATATCCTCCCGGCTGTCGTCGGGATTGCCGATGATAAATCCCCCCATGACGCCGATCCCGGTTGCCCGCAACCGGCTTACCGCCTGCTCGGTTTTCTCGCGGATGTCCCCTTTGTGCAGGAACTGCAGGTTCTTCATCTGCACCGCCTCTATCCCGAGGAAGACCATGATGAAGTTGGCCCGCGCCAGCGCAGGGATCAGTTCCGGATCGGCCACGATGCCGGCGACCGAGGCCTGGACCATATACTCCATGCTGTTCAGGCCGTTTGCCACGATAGCCTCGGCGATTTTCCTGAAGCGGACGGCATCCAAAGTTATGTTATCGTCCACCAGCAGCACTGATTGCGTCCCGCGCGCCTGCAACGCCTTCAGGTCGCTGACCACCCGCTCGATGGCATAACAGCGAAAACTCGATCCGTACATGCCGGTAATGGAGCAGAAGGAGCACGGCATGGTGCAACCGCGCGAGGTCTCGACGCAGTCGAGCTTCCTGTCGAAATAGCTGAAGTTGTCCAGCACCCGGACGTCTCTGTCGGGAAGTGGTAGGCACTGGAGGTCCAGAGGTTCCCCGGGCGGGTTGTGGCAAAAGGCCCCGTCCCGGCGATAGGACAAGCCCGGTACCGTCGCCAGGTCCCGCTCGCCTTCCAGCGCGTTTATCAGGGCGGGCAACGCCCGCTCCCCCTCTCCCCTCACCAGGTAGTCGAAGGGCTGACCCGCTCCTGCGGTCAATTCCTCATAGGCCAGGCTTGCATGGTAGCCCCCAAGGACCAGGGGGGCGCCAGGGGCACCTTCCCGGCAAATCGCCATGACTTCCAGGGCGCTTTGATACTGGAAACTCATGGAACTCACACCGATCAATTCGGGACGAAACTCTGCCAGTAACTGCTTTAGCCAGGAGCGGATATTCTTATGGACCAGTACCAGATCGGCAATCCTTACCTCGTGGTCAGGGAGGAGAGCGGCAATGGAGCAGAGGCCGAGATTTGGCACCTTGATGATCCTGTGAAAGTTATTGGCAGCATCAGGCATGGCGAGGAGCAGTACCTTCATCGTTTCATCCTTTCAACCCTTGTGATCCCAGCGCTGTCGCTCTGATAGAAAATAAAATTATAACACTGGAGGCTCTCATTTCAAGGGTCTCGATTGAAGGTACTCAGCGACTTACTGACTGAATGCGGTCAGGTGCCTTGATACAGGCAGCCGGTAGACATTATTAGAGTCCTTGACTTTTGGTAGGGGTGCTATAATTTAGAGCCGAGGTACGACGCGGGAAAGCAAACCGATTACGCTAAGAGGTTTTATGGATGCACACGAACTGGCCGGCCAGTTGCACCGGATCATGGATGATTACGAGGCGCGGGGAAGAGAACCGCAGAGGGTGTTGGAGATGATTGCGTGCCTGGTGCGCGAGCACAATGAAAGCCATGGTCAACTGCTGAAACCGGTGGAACAGATCAAGCTCGTGGTGCAGATTTGGGAGCGGGGAGACCGTTTGGACCTGGACGCGTTGGAGTCTATCTTTGCTCTCACCAGGCAGTTGCAGTGCTAATGGGGAAACGGTGTGGCGCCTCGCACTAACTCTCTTCCGACGGCGTCGCGGAGAGGTGGGCCTCCGCCACCAGGGCCCTCAACTTTTCCAGGGTCCTCGCCTCCATTTGGCGTATCCTCTCCCGGGTCACCCCGAAGCTTTTGCCGATGGCGTCGAGAGTCTGGGCATTCCTGTCGTCCAGGCCAAAGCGCAGCGCCAGGATTTCCCTGTCGGTTGCCGAGAGGGTTTTAAACCATTTGGAAACCAACTCGTACCTGTCAAGGTTTTCGAACATTTCATCCAGCGCCAGGTTCGTAGTGTCCTCGATGACGTCACTGAGAAAGAAATCGGCACTGTCACCCAGGGGCTGATCAATAGAGAAGGTCTTTTTCAAAAGAACCAGGAGCCCGTGCACCCGGGAAAGCTCCACCCCGAGACGGTCGGCCACCTCCTGGGAGGTGGGCTCGCGGTCCAACTGGCGCACCAACTCGCGGGTCGCGCGGGACATCTTTCCGAGCAGATCGGAGATATGTACCGGAAGGCGAATGGTGCGCGACTGGTTGGTTAGGGCCCGCTCGATCGACTGTCGAATCCACCAGGTAGCATAGGTCGCAAAACGGCACTCTTTGGAAAGTTTGAAGCGGTCCACCGCCTTGATAAGCCCGAGGTTTCCCTCCTCGATCAGATCGAGAAAAGGCAGCCCCTTGTTCTGGTAACGCCTGGTCATCTTCACCACTAAGCGCAGGTTGGAAACGATCATGACTGCCCGGGCGGCCTGGTCTCCGAGCTCGATCCTGCCAGCGATCTCCTTCTCCTCTGCGGGACTCAAGAGTTTGTTCTTCTGGACATCGCGCAGGTAGAGCTTGACTGCATCCTCGAAATGTTCGGCCACGACCGTTTTGATCTCCTCTTCGGTCTCGCCCGGATCCACCTCGCCGATTTCCGCAAGTTCCAACGCGTCCGGTTCCCGTTCGCTATCCTCCAGCAACTCTTCGCTTCCCACGCAAGCCTCCTGATCTGCCCGTCAATAGTGCTAACCATTGCCAGGGAGAAGCCGAGCGCGAAATTGTTCGCCTTCGCAGGGTCGCTCTACTGGCTGGCGCAACATCAAACCAGAAACCAGTGTAAGATAAAACCTGCCAAAGGCAATCGGAAATGTTATAAAATGCTAATCTAGTGCGGAGTCGGGCGTCCCTGGTCGGCGTTGCCCGGGCACCACCCAGGCCGTCTCACACCTCAATCCTGAATTCAGCTCCCTCGCTGGTGTTTCGGGCGGTCAGGCGCCCCTGCATATTCTTTTCAATGATCGCTTTCGACATGAACAGGCCGACTCCGGTTCCCGTCTGAGGCCCCTTGGTGGTAAAGTAGGGGTCGAAAATCTTGTCGATTATTCCTTCTGGGATGCCTCCTGCGTTGTCCGCAATCGTTACCACAGCCCTGCCGTTTTCACAGCCTGTCGTGATGGTCACCCTGGGCTCTTTGATCCCCCTTTCAGTTAAAACGTCCCTCGCATTGTTCAGGATGTTGAGGGCAACCTGCGCGAATTCATTTTTAAAGCTATGAATGACCGGAGACTCCTTGGCAATTATTTCAAGTGTTATATGTTGATTTTTAAAACTGCCCTCAATAAGTGACAACGTGATGCCAATTGCCTCCTGCACATTGAAGTCAATACGTTCCTTATCCGGTTTAAAGTAATTTCTGAAATCGTCAATGGTAATTGACATGTGCTCGATTACTTCCATTGATTTCTTTACGCTGTCATCCAAAAACTCCCTGGTCAATTCGCCGAGATCGTAATAGAGCAGTTGCTGCTGAATGTTGAGTCCCAGAACATTCAAGGGCTGGCGCCACTGGTGCGCGATATTGCCGATCATCTCACCCATAGCGGCCTGGCGGCTCTGCGTCAGGAGCATTTGATCCTTTTCGCGGAGTTCGGCTGTCCGTTGCGTGACCTCTTTTTCCAGGTCCTCGTTCAACCTTTTCAGTGCCTCCTCTGCCAGCATGCGTCCGGTGATGTCGTGATAGGTGCAGATGAGCCGGTGGATATTTCCCCGGGGATCAAGGATAGGCTCCGCGCTCACCAGCAGCCACTTGGGTTTCGGGTTCGCGGGCGCTTTTACGGCGACGAGTTTGTTTCGCACCGGAACGCACAGAAGGGCAGCTTTACGAACCGGATGCTCATCCACCTCCAGTAACGAACCGTGTTCGTCGAAAACCTGCCACTGGCTCCAGTCGCAGTCGTTGACGTTCTTGATGCTCGAATCATCGTTTAGCTCGAACATGCGAAGAAAGGCTCTATTGACGATGGTGAACGCGCCACGTTCGTTCACCAGTGCCACCGCCGAATGAAGATTCTGAATCAGCACCCGGAACTGGTGCTCGCTCTCCTGCAGCGCCTTAGTGCGTTCCTCAACGCGCTGCTCCAGCAGATCATTGGCGTCGTGCAGAATTGCTTCGGAGCGCTTCAGTTCTTCGATATCGGTACAGGTGCCAAACCATTTCAAAATCTCTCCGCTTGCCCCGCGCATCGGTTCGCCGCGGATCAACCACCAGCGATAAACGCCGTCGGCACGCCGCAGTCTGCATTCCAGAGAGTAGGGTGCGTTCTGTTGCGTCGCCCGCTGCCAGGCCTCCCAAGCCTGCTGCTTGTCATCCGGGTGGAAGGGCGTGTTCCAACCGTGGCCGTAACTCTCCTCCAGCGAGAGCCCCGTGTAGTCTACCCATTGCTGATTGAAATAGATGTTACTGCCATCGGGTAGGGTAGCCCATACGATCTGCGGCATGGCCTCCGCCAGGGAGCGGAATTCCTTCTCGCTCAGAAGCCGCGCATCTTCCGACTGCCGGCGCAACTCTTCCTCGGCTTGAATGCGCGCGGTAATGTCAGCAACCAGGGCTATGATGAATTTAGGCCTGCCATGGTCATCATTTAGCAGGAAACATATTTATGGACCCATACCTCTTTCCCGGTTTTATGGAGGTAACGGTTCTCGATTTCAAAGGACGGGATTTCCCCACCCAGCAATTGCCGGATGGACTCCATGTTGTTCTTTTGATCACCCTGATGAATGAGGGACGAGAACTCTATCCTGGCCAATTCTTCCTGACTGTAGCCGGTAAGGTGGCAGTATGCCGCATTGCAGCGTACAAATCTTCCTGTGCATTCGTAGATGGCAACTCCTGAAGCCGTGTGATCGAAGACCTTAGTGAAGCGTTGTTCGCTCTCATAGAGGACCTTTTTGTTTTCATAGTCGACGGCCTTTTCTCTAGCCCGCCAATACCTTTCTGCAATGAGGCACACAACCAGGTTCATGCAGGAAAAGATCGCCAGACCCAGGCGCTCTACCGGGGAAGCGATAGAGAAATCTCCGATCGGTGGCAAAATCCAGTAGCCTGCGAGGAACGCCATCAGCACGGTGCTCAGGACGCCGGGGCCAATACCGGTCACCAGAGCTATCAGCATGATGGCCGGGTAAAAAGTGATATAGGGTGGCAGACCGGGCCCGACCCATGATTCAAGCAGCGCTCGCAGACCCATGGCGACGGTCACTATAACGACAGCCAGTGCGTAACGCATCACCCGCACCAAAGGCGTCTGACGGCGCAACCCTGCCAAGAGAGTGAGCTCTTGCCCGGTATTTCCCAAAGCGGTTTCCATGTCAGACCTCGATCCTGAATTCGGCACCTGGTCGGTATTGCCGGCGCTGAGGCTCCCGCCCAGGCTCTTTTCCTTTGATGAAGAGACCGAGTCGCGTATCCGCGCTGGGCCCTTTGGTGGTGCAATAGGGGGCGAAAATTTGGCCGATGATCTCCGCGGGGATGCCTCCGGGGTTGTCGCTCACCGGTTGGCGCCACTGGTGAGCGACAACGCCGATCATATCCCTCACCAGTAAGCTAGCTTTTCTCCCCGGGCATTGCGCCAGCCACCGGCAGCCAGATACGGAGGGTTGCGCCGGGTCCCGGAGAGTTGTCAGCTCGGATCAGGCCGCCGTGCCGGCTGACAATGGCGTGGCAGACGCTCAGTCCCAGGCCGCGTCCCTTGTTGAAGTCCATCTCTTTGGTGGTGAAGTAGGGGTCAAAAATCTTCCCGAGGTTCTTGGCCGGAATCCCTTTGCCGCTGTCCTTGAAGGAGATGCAGAGATACTCTCCGGGAGCCAGCAGCGCGCCGGAGCCCAGAGGCAGTGTGCTGACGTTGGCGGAGATTTCCAGCTTCCCGCCCCCCGGCATGGCTTCAACCGCATTGACCGCAAGGTGGGAAAAGACCTGCTCCATCTGGGTTTTATCGACCGTTACCTGCGGAAGCCCTGGTGGGAGATCGAAGCTGGCCGTTGTGGAGCTGCTACTAAGAGCCGACTGGACACTCAAGAGGAGGGTTGCCGTCAGAACTGTTTTTTTCCTTGCTCCGCTCTCAGCTCTGGCCAGGGTCCCCAGGCGCTTGCCGAGATTGCGGGCATCCTTTGCTATGCTTTCGGCGTCTTTAAGAAAGGTAAAGGCCTTACTGTGCGGTTCGACCCGCTTTTTTGCCAAGGCAACATTGCCCAGGACAATCTGGAGCAGGTTATTGAAATCATGGGCCAGTCCGCCCGCCAGGATGCCGATGGCCTCGAGATGCTCCACCCGTTGAGCTTCAGCTTTGAGCCGGGTAGTGGCGACGCACTGCGAGATGGCTGCCAGCAGTTTGGAGAGTTCCGCCGGTTTCACCACATACCCCGTTACGCCGATTTCGATCGCTTCCAGCAGGTATTTACTTTCTCCCATGGCAGTCATGAAGATGAATTGGGCCTCGGGAAAATCCTTGCGAATGGCGCGGGCCATCTCCAGTCCGCTCAGGGTCGGCATCATGATGTCGCTTAGTACGATCTCCGGGGAGTGCCTGCGGTAGAGTTCCAGTCCCTCCTGCCCGTTTTTCGCCACCAGGCAGTTGAAACCGTTTTTTTCCAGCATTCTGGCCACCATTTCTCTGGTGGCGTCGTCGTCTTCGACATAGAGAAGTGAAATTGTTCCGGGCTCGCTGTGCATCAAAAGCCTCCTGGCTCAAGGTCAAAGACGGTTTGTCATCACTTAAGGATGCACATCTAGTCTTCGGCTTGATTTTTTGATAGTCGTTTGGGGGCCTTTACCGCTTTCGCAGTTGGCGCTGAACAGTCTCATCGTGAATATCAACCGTGCGCTGTCGGGGTTCATACATCCGCTCATTGCTAACCTGCGCTGCGCAAAAGGCACCAGGGAAACCGCTGTCCTCAATTGGACTGGGCACCAGTGACTCAGGTAGACCATCCCGGACTGGTTAGATAGTGAGCGTTAACTAAGTTTCTCAAAGTAACTCAGTTCCGCCTGGCTGTCTGTCAGGTAAACAGTACAGTCAGTCAGGTTTTTGCAATTTAAAGAGAGATAACGCCGTGCAGGAGGGCAAATTTGACTAAATCGGGGACGTTATTGATGTCGAGTTTCAACATCAACCTGCTGCGGTAGGTTTCCACGCTTTTGGTGGAGATGTTCATCCGTTTTGCAATGCTAGCGTTTGTGTTACCCTCGACCACGAATTTCAGGGTGTCGCGCTCGCGCGGACTCAATCCGGGTATCGGACAAGGTGCGTCGCTGCCGGGAGAGGAACCCAGGCTGAGGGCATCGGCTGCTCTTTTTTTAAGGCGGTGCTCCGACTGGGGACCGGGGCTCTCTTCAGGGTGCGCGCCCGGGGGCGGTCCGACGATTGTGAGCAGACATTCCGCGCCGGTGGCGTCGGCCTGTGCCTCAAACTGCGCCGGCGCTCCGGCAGTTCCCCCCTTGAGTAGTCTCAACCGGCAGGTCTGTTTCAGTGTGGGGCGGCTGAAAACCTGTTCCAGGAAGAAGGCGAGTGGGGGGCGGTCGGCGGCGGCGACAAAGTGCGCAAAACGCTTTCCGTTTATTTCCGAGCGCGGCAAGCCGATACAGCTTGCCCCGGCAAAATTGCATTTCAGGATGGAGCCTGCGCGGTCCAAAGTCAGATAGCAGGTCGGGGCAAAATCGTACAAATTGCCAAGCTCTTCCAGCAGTAAATCCAGGGAGCGCTGGGACTCCAGCAGTTCTGAATGCTGCATCTCGAGCTCAATCTGGTGGACTTGCAGCTCGTGGTACAACCGCTTCGCGTCCCAATCTTGCAGAACGTGCTCGGCCTCCGCGGGTTGCAAGGCAACCTTGCTTTCGGCAGCCTTGCGCAGGGCTGCTGGATTTACGGTTTCTCTGCCATTGATCATAGCGATTCGATCCTCGACCCAGGTGTTCTCTCTTGCATACTTCTAATGACCATACTGGTGTTTACCCTATTTCTAACTAAAATTACAGGGAAATTTGCGGATTAGTGCTTATTTGCAGCTGGTCTGCGGCTGGGAGGCGGTGCTTATCCCCCTAGGAAATGGGGGGGAAGCCGAACCTGGAGAGGCAGGGGGGTGATTTGCCCGGGCTACAGACCACCCTGTCTCGCTAAGTGAGCCTTCCCCCGTTCAACAGAGGGGATACTGCGGGATCCGGTCCGAGTCCTCCCTCTAACGGCAGTGCCGTAGGGAGCGGGTGCGAGGGACAACTCGACTATTAGGTACGACTCTACTCCCCCTGGGGAAAATCGGCGCTTCGGGAAACCGCTTCCCAGGTTTTGAATTCCCTGCCCAGGACCTGGAGCTTGGCCGTCGCCGCCTCATAGGCGTCATTGCCAAGCAGCAGGTGGTGCGGCGGGGTGAGGGATTCGACCGCCTTAACAATGGCGTCGGCGGCGCGCACCGGGTCGCCAGTCTGTTTTCCGGAGACGGCGCGCAGTTGACCACGGACCGCCCCAGCTGTCTTCGCGTAATCCTTGATCTGCACCTTGCTTTCGTTGGCGGAGCGCCCGGCCCAATCGGTCCGAAAGCCGCTCGGCTCGACCAGCATGACCTTGATGCCCAGCGGTTCGACCTCCTGCGCGAGGGCTCCGGACAACCCCTCTACCGCGAATTTGGTCGCGTTGTAAAAGCCGAGCGCCGGAAAGGAACAAAGTCCCCCGATGGACGAAAAATTGATGATGAAACCGGTGCGCCGCTTGCGCATGCCGGGCAAGACCGCCTGGGTCATGCGGCTCAGGCCGAACACGTTGATATCGAACATGCGCCGCACCTGGTCCTCTTCACTTTCCTCCACGGCCGCAAAGTAGCCGATCCCGGCGTTGTTCACCAGGACGTCGATACTGCCGAAGGCCTCTTCCGCTGTCCTGACGGCCTGGTCGACCTGCTCCTGATCCGTTACGTCTACCTGCAGCACCATGGCGTTTCTCACCTGGGCCAGGTCCTTCACGTCGTCGGTGTTACGTGCGGTTACGATCGTCGTGTAGCCGTGTTCCAGCAAATGCATGGCGAGTTCGCGGCCAAAGCCCGTCGAGCAGCCGGTGATGAACCAGACCGGTTTCTGGGTTACTGCGCTGGTTACGTGTGTCATTGTCAGGTCTCCTTGAATAGTTTGTCGTTATCTGGCTTAAACTCTGGCGTTAAGTTGAGATCTGGTGTGTCTGATCCCCCCTGTGGGAACAGGGGGGAAGGCTCGCGCAGCGAGACAGGGGGGTCTTTAGCCCCGGCAAATCACCCCCCTGCCTCTCTGGGTTCGGCTTCCCCCCTGTTCCACAGGGGGGACAAAACACGCCCTTGCCGGGATATTCCGTAACTTAAAGCGGGGTGAGGGGGAGGGTGTCATATTCGAGAAGCTGGCAACGCTCGTTGCCAAACTTTTAAGGCGCGATGCGCACCAGTTTCTTGTTGACGAACTCCTGGATTCCCTGGCTTGCCAGTTCCCGGCCGTAGCCGGAGTTCTTGATGCCGCCAAAGGGCAAATCCGGGGCGGTCCAGGTCGGGGCGTTGATGAACATCATTCCCGTGTCGATGCGGCTTGCCAATCGTTTGCCCCGCGCGACATCTGCGGTGAAGACCGAGCCGCCCAGGCCGAAATCCGACTGGTTAGCCAGTAAAACGGCCTCGTTTTCGTTCTTCACCCGGAAAAAGAGTGCGACAGGGCCGAAGAATTCCTCTCTGAAGGCAGGGTTTTCCGGCGTGATATCCGTTAGAATCGTCGGCTGCATGAAGGCACCCGGCCGGTCGATCCGGCTGCCACCCATAACCAAGGTGGCGCCCTGGGCCACGGCTCGCTCCACCTGATCCAGCAGTTTCACCAGGGCGGCTCCCGTGGAGAGCGGTCCGAGCGTCGTCGCCTCGTGCATCGGGTCTCCCGGGATAAGTGCCTCCAGCGCGGTCTGGAACTTGGCCAGAAAACTGTCTGCCAGCTCTTCGACGACGATGAAGCGCTTTGCCGCCACGCAGCCTTGTCCGGTATTGTTCATCTTGCCCCAGACCGCCCACTGCACCGTTTTGTCGAGGTCGGCATCCTCCAGTACGATAAAGGCGTCGGAGCCGCCGAGTTCCATGGTCGACTTCTTGAGGTTCTGCCCGGCTCTCCCGGCCACGCTTCGGGCCGCTTCCACGCCTCCGGTCAAGGCGACACCTTTGATCCGCGGGTCGTCGATGACACGGTTTACCTGGTCGTAGGAAATTTGCAGGTTGGTATAGGCCCCGGCGGGGGCACCAGCCTCCAGCCAGAGCTTTTCAAAGGCGAGGGCGCATTGCGGGACGCAACCGGCGTGCTTCACCATGACCACATTGCCCGCCATCAGGTTGGGTGCGGCAAAGCGCGCCAGCTGATAGTAGGGGAAGTTCCAGGGTTCCACGCCGAAGAGTACGCCGAGCGGACTGCTTTCGATCTCCGCCTTGCCCGTATCCGGCTTGAGCTGCAGCGGGGCCAGGAACCGCTCGGCGTTTTTGGCGTAGTATTCCATGATGTCCGCGCTGAGCAGAACCTCGCCGCGAGCCTCCCGGAAAAGCTTCCCCATCTCCAGCGTCACCGGGCGGGCGAATTCGTCCACCCGGGCGCGCATGATGGCTGCCGCCTTTGCCACGATGGCCGCCCGCTCGGAAAAGGAGCGGCCGCGCCAGACCTGGAAGCAGGTTTCCGCAGTCGCAATGGCGCGGTCGAGTTGCTCGTCGCTACTTTCATTGAACGTCATTAATATTTCCCCGTTGTAGGGGTTGGTGCTTTGGTAGGGCATGGGTATTCTCCTTAGGCTTTTTGCGTCGTTTTTGTTTTTTCCAAAAACCTAGCTACATGCTGCCAACAGGTACCCCCCCGGCAAAAAGGAGGACAGCAAAGGGTGGGGGGCCTGCGCAGCGCCATATGGGACCGGTCGACTCTTTACCTATCGAAACCAGTGCGGTTTGACTCCTCCCTGGCCGGGTCCAGCAGGTGGTTGCGGGTCCAGGGGCGCTGATTGTTGCCGCGCCGCGAGAAGAGCACCTGGTAGAGCTGCAGCGACCCCGTGCTGAAGCTGGCGATGGAGCTGGAGAGGTAGAGCCGCCAGGCCCTGACAAAGTTCTCGTCGAACATCTCGGCCACCTGCGCCGAGTTTGCTTCGAAGCGCTCCAGCCAGTGCTCCAGCGTTTTAGCGTAGTGCGGGCGGAGGTTCTCGAGATCGAGCACGCTGAACCCGCGCGGCTCGAAAATCTCCATCATCTCCCGCACCGTCGGCAGGTAGCTTCCGGGGAAGATCCGCCTCTCCGCCCATTCGCTCATCGGTTCGGCCACGTCCTGGCCGATGCTGTGGATGAGGCCGATGCCGTCTTTGGAGAGGGTGCGGTCGATGACCTCCCCGAGCTGCCGGTAATTGTTGGTGCCGACGTGCTCCAGCATGCCGACCGATACAAAGGCGTCGCACTCTCCGGTGATGTTGCGGTAATCGTCCTCGAGGTACTCCACCCCGACGATCCCCTCGTCTTTGGCCCGCTGCCGCGCGTAAGCGATCTGTTCGACCGAGATGTTGAAAGCCCTGACCCGTGCTCCGTACTGCTTCGCCATGTACCTGGCAAGGCCCCCCCAGCCGCACCCCGCCTCAATAACCCGTGCGCCGCCCTTGAGCTGCAGCTTGCGGCAGATGAGCTCCATCTTGGCGTCCTGGGCAGCCTCGAGGGTCATTTCGGGGTTGGTGAAATAGGCGCAGGTGTACAGCATCTGGTCGTCCAGCCAGAGCCGGTAGAAGTCGTTGCCGATGTCGTAGTGGTGATGGATGTTTTGGCGCGATCCGGTCAGGGTGTTCATCCCCTGCCGGTACAGGTTCGAGAAGCTTTTGTAGCCGCGCCGCACCTCACCGGGGCGCTCCATGGCGCGGTACACCGTCTCTAAAAACGGCACCAGTCCCCCCTGGATCTCGATATTGCCGGCGGAGTAATCGTCGCCGAAGTACAAAAGCGGGTTAAGCATGAGCCTCAAAAGTGTGATCCTGTTTCGTACGGTCATCCGAAATGCCGTGGCGGTTCCCTGAACAATATTCTCGCCGTCCCAGAGTGCGGCTCCGATCTTCGGGGCACCGAACCCCTGCAGCAGGGTGCGCAGCAGCCATCTGTCGATATCCAGGACCCTGCCTGATGCCTTGGCATCGTCTGAAAATAAGGCGGCCGGACAGACTTCATATAGTCTCGAGGACTTCATCAAAACCTCCCAGGTTCTGCTCAATTTTAGTGGCAAGCACTACGAACCGCTCAGCCGCGATTAACCCTAACCGAAGACTGTAACAGGCAACTAGTATGCCAGTGTCTATGCTGCACACGAGTGCAATGCCAAAGGGCTGATTGTATTGATTGAAAATCATAAAAAGAGATTTTTAGGAGGATGATATCTGTCGGGGCAATCCGTCATACATAACATATCCATCAAATGTTACAGAACTGAGCGAGGAACGTGATGTAGTTCAATTGGTGTTGTCAGCTATGCAAAATTGTCGAAGTGACTTTATGGAGGGCGCCAAGGTCGCGGGTTTACTTATTCCCGGGTTAGTCTGGCCCTTACTATCCAATTGGGGGTAGGTTCTCGGACCGCGCGCCGAGAACTGGCGCCGCGACACCCTTGACGTCCTTAGCCCGCCAGGTTTCTATTTCGATGAATATGCGTTTGACCTGTGGATAGGCTCCTTTGATCGCCCGGTCCAACCGTGCCACGGTCACCTCGACCTCCGTCGCCAGGATGGGGTCGACAAAATCGACGCTTATGTTTACCAGGATAAAGTCAGGCCCGAATGGCGCTAGTTTAAGCTTTTCTGGTATCTGTTCCGATGAGGGACCTCTTTCATTTCATGTCTTGGTGCAGTCAGAAGCTGAAAAGTTTTGGGCCGCCGCTTGGTGCATCGAGGTTCACTACGTCCCGGCCGCTGTCTGATTGGTCTAT
>Ga0209123_1000960_pt1 | contig 31803 bp, 29 predicted proteins | sample BarGraIncu00431A_FD_184500 | JGI IMG/M metagenome (GOLD analysis project Ga0209123, IMG submission 184500) | Arctic peat soil microbial communities from Barrow, Alaska, USA - Barrow Graham LP Incubations 004-31A (SPAdes) (version 2) | ecosystem: Environmental > Terrestrial > Soil > Wetlands >... | reverse complement strand
ACACAAAAATCCAATATCAGCCGACTGGAAAGCGGCACATACAATCCATCTCTGGACTTTCTTATAAAGATTGCCCATTCTCTTGGGAAAGAAGTACATGTAACAATAAGCTAAATAGGAACGCAAACGATTCATGAAAAAGCGACTTCGCAAGGGGCCGTTTTTTTGTGTTCAAAATTTCCAGAAAAGGAGATTAATAATATGTTTAGTCAAGCTATGTTTGTAGGATTTGTTGCTACCGACCCTGAAATCAAAAAGACAAAAACAGAACGTTCCCTTTGTAAATTCAATCTTGCTGTTGATCGTCCCGTGAAGTCGGCGGATGCAAAATCCACAGCAGACTTTCACCGGATTGAGGTTTGGGATGGATACGCCGAATTTATTGCGACAACCGTCAAAAAGGGCGACAAGATCTTTGTCTCAAGTCGGCCGGTAAACCGGACGTACCCGGATAAAAACGGAGTTAATCGAACAATCACATTTTACACCGCAAGCCATATTGAATTTGCCGGCACGAAAAAAGATAAGTTTCTTTCTCCACCGCCTCTTGATCTATTTTCATGCGCAGAAGAAGAGGGAGAGGTTTTCCAGTGATGAAAGTTCGTACTTTTGATTTGGATCCCGGAACCGGGCGACCCAATGAACCGGTCACAGACAAATGCCCTTTGTTCTATCTGCCTTCTGGAGAGTATGCCTTGTATTCGCCGGAAGGCACACTTCTCTGGCGATCGGACAATATTCCTATGGAAGTTTTTATGCCATTCAGCCGATTTGAGAAACTCAGTGAAACGGTCAATGACATCATTGCATTTGATCTTGGGCATGACGCCATGGAGCCGGATCTATTTACAGCGATCCGAGCATACGGACTGGATGTTGAGATGACGGATCCAGGACGACTACCTGACATATACCCGGAAATTCACTGGCTTTTAGAAATAGCTGCCCAGTAGAACAAGGAGAAGAAGCACACACAATTATGCGAAGAGGGGTGAGAACATTGGAGATTCTAAGAACAGTAGAAAACATCACCGGCTATTTCGACGAGTTTTTGGAGCGTCGATTTATTGTCAGGAGAAGCGTTGGAACACGGCCGCAGCGAGAGTACGAACAGTGGCTGAAACAGACCCAAATTGACCCGGAATTTCAAAAAGAAATGGAATGGCTTATAGATGAGGTCGTATGTTCAAAAGATGCTGTTGATAGCCTCGCCTCTGCTGCTGAAAAGGACCCAACACTTAAAACAGTCGTTCTGAATCCGGAGATACTTGCCGTTCTTGGCGAATACCATTACGGTATCTTAGCAAGAGAATTAGAAATAGATCCCAAAGATATAGATGCGATCATACAGGGAACCTTTGATCAGAAAAAACATTTTCTTGCGCTAGACAAACAGTACGTTAGAGAAGTGATGGAGACCCGTTATCCTAAATCCCCGCTTGAAAATCTGGACTTTGCAGCGGCACGGATTCTTGCAAGAGAAATAACTGAGCCGTACTCGGCGCTTCAGAAAGACCTTGGGTTCATTGATAGTCTGGAAACAGCACCGATAGGAACAAGGGAAAAGATTAACGAGGCATATGAGAAAAAATTGGCTTGGTCACAGGATAAGCCACGTGCATATATCTGTTCTCCGCTGGGAGCGGCCGATCACGCGGGGATCCATCAGAACATGCTGGCGGCAAGAAAGTACTGTGAAGTGGCCGAGCGCAACATGCTCGTTGTCGGTAAAGCACCGCATGCATGGCTTCCTGCGTTTTTAGACGATCACAATCCAGTAGAAAGACAAATAGGTTTGGATGTGGGTGTTGGAATGCTCCGGTCAGCAGACTGCTGCCTTGTGTGTGGTGATCGAATTTCGCCCGGCATGCGAAACGAAATTGAACTGGCAGGACAGATGGATATCACCATATACACCTTTGCCGACAAGACAAAAACAGCCGTTACTGACATTATCGGTGAAAACAAAAAGCATACACATACCCCACCCTTTGTGACATCGGAGGTAAGCCTTTTGGGGAAGTCCCCGGAAGAGATAAATGGAATGCGTCTGGATAAAAGGGAACTGCGAACCGTAGATGTAACAACAAGCAAAACCATGCTGAGAGCTTTCCAGAGGCGCTTTGAATCAGATCTCGGTGTTCTGTCTCATTATGAAGGGTATCGTCAAAGCAGGGACGGCAGAGGTGACACAATCCGCATGTATGAGGAACAAATGCAGGGTGTTGAAAACAAAATTATGGCCATTTCTGAGCAGGCAGGAATGACAAAAGAACATGCACAGGCACTCTTAAAAGCCTCTTTGGATAACCCGAAAAAGATTAAAGAAATCACAAACCAGCAAGAAGAAAAGTTGTCGCAGGACCAGACGCAAGAGAAAACGCGCGGTCGATAACATGTGCAACGTTGCACATGTAGCAAATTGAAAGTGTCGGTCAGATACATTCAACATATGCTGGGGAAAAACAAGAATCGCGATATCTGAAAGGAGACCTGTTATGCCTGGACTAACAATTAAGGGAATACCTGAGGACGTTTCCACCCTGCTTAAAGCACAGGCAGACGCAAAGGGAATCACACAAAATGAATATCTACTTGGCATTTTATCCAAGTGCGCACTGGCCGGATCCCCGTCTTTGCAGCAGATCATGCCTGATACGGTGCAGTTTGTAATGCGCTCAATTATCTTAGCTGACGACGAGCGCAGACAAGCCTATACAGAGGCTCAGCTTCGCCTTCTGAGGGAGAATATGGCAGTCCTAAAACGGGTGGAAGAACTGCTTCTTGAGAGGTAAATGCATATATATATTTATATATACCGATATATCGAATGTATATATGAGTACTTAAAAAGCATATACAGTCGTATATAAATGGTGCTTCTTGAGGAACCAAATAAAACCTCGGCACTGCCGAGGTTTTCCCGGCGTGGGCAACCACGCCTCTTATCCTGATTCATTTGGTATATCAAAAGTATATATCCGAAAATACACCTGAATCGACATGATACAAGGAGAGACAAAAAAATGGCAAGAAAGATACTTATTACACTCGATGGAGAAACAGAAAAAGTGCTGGATGAACTCGTCCAAAAAGGCAATAGCAATATGTCAAAAGTCGTTCGGGAGCTTATTTTATCCAAGCAGATATACGACAAAGAAAGATCTGTCCTTGCCTGCGTCCGGGATACGGAACGGGACATGCACGTCATGTTGGGGGTTCTGAACAGCTTGGTGCTTGGGTTCCCGACGCTGGCCGATGCACCCTATCAGGATCCTGATGAACATAAGCACGAAATTGTACGCGGAGCAGAAAGATCGGAGAATGCGAAAATCCGAAAGAGGATTCAGTCCAGAAATTTCAACAGAAATGGAGAGGGTGTAAATGAGTGAGAGTGTTTCTCCGGGCGTGTTACTTCTGTGTGACTTCGTCCAGGCGACAAACGCGTGCAGTGCCTTTGGTGGTTTTTTAGCCTATATGGATCGGCCGGAAGCCTTTCAGGAAGTCCGCACTTTTGATGGGGACATTTGGGAGACAACGCAACTGCATCGGTCGGATCCGGTTTTTGGCGGATATATGGATTACATGCGAGACGACGAAAAATCGGACGGTATATTCACATCCGCCGCAGATCGTGTTTCTCCGGCTCAAGTGGAGACACTTAAAAAGTTCTTTGATCAGGCACAGGAAAAAGGATGTCCTTTATATCGTGGTGTTATAAGTTTTGACAGTGCCTTTCTTGAAGAGCAGGGTCTCGCCTTTGATACGGATCTGGACAGAACGCGACTAAAAGAGATCACGCGAGAGTCGGTAACCATACTCATTAAAAACTCTCAGTTGGATCCAAACAATCTCCAATGGACGGCAGCGATTCACACCAACACGGATAATGTTCATGTACACTTTGCAATAATGGAAGAAAAGAAGATCGCTCGCAAGTATGACATGCTTCCGCAGAAAGCGATTGATCAGGCTAAAAAAGCAGTGGTCAACAAACTTGTTGGATCCGAAGCAAGCATCCTGCGAAGCGCCCTCCTGCGTGACGATCTGTTGCCAACGATTGATAGAGCTGCAGCCAAACAAGGTGAATTGATTTTAGAACTCTTTTCCAAGCTCCCCGCTGATTCGAGGTGGGAGTATAGCCGAAAGAGTTTTGAGCCTTTTCAGAAATTTGTAAATGCGGCAATAGATAAGCTCATTTTGTTGGATCCGGATGTGAAAAAGTCTTTTGACACATATATGAAAAATCTTGATGACTATACTCTGAAGCTCCGTCGTTATTATGGTGACGGGGATAGAAGACTTTGGGAAAACGTCAAGCCGGACCGCCTGCAAGAGTTTTATAGCCGCGCCGGTAACGCTCTTTTAAAAGAAGTCCAGGATGTAAACCCCGTATCCATTTCGGATCTTGAGAAATCCGGAAAATATAACTTCGATCAGATCTGTGCAATTCGAGAAGGCTTAGAAAAGAATTTGGACATTAGCTGCATTTTAGATCCGGAGCTTTCCGGAAAAGTATGCTGGGAAGGCGTCCGGCTTTTGGAAGTGGGAACATCACCAACAGACATGAAAAGAATACTGAATTCGGAAGCGGATCCTCATATAATGGAACTTATCTCCTGGGTAAAAGAATCCGGGAAGGATCCATCCATACTTTTAGAACATTCCTGGTCAAGAGAACAGGCATATATTGTATCGGTTGCCTTGCGGCACGGATTGGATATGGAAAACTTGTCGGATCCCGAAATGCCGGTCAAGGAAATGGATAAAGAACTCATTCGGCTTTCTGCAGCAGGTGATACCGAAAAAAATTATCCAAACTGGAATCCAGAACAGTTTTTTCTGGACATGGACAAAGAACAGCATGCCATCGTATTGCCGACAGAAAAATCGCGCGCGGCCACACCCGAAAGATCGGATGTGGCAAAACACACGAAGCACCCTGCAGCCATGACCGAAAGACCGGTCACGGCTGCAGGGTTTAATAATTCCTCTCTCCGAGAAGAACACCAGAGGCTGCAATACATCATAAGTAAACGGCCGTCGGCCGGGGCATCAGCAGAAACAAAAAATGTCTGGAAAGAGCAGCGCCGGGATCAGTCGGCCATTGTTCTGAGTAAAAGCACGATGATTGCAAAAAAACTCAACCGTCAGCACGCAAAACACATAAAGGACCTGGAGAAGGAATTTGAACGAGAGCAGAGTCAGGCGCAAAGCCGAGCATAAATAGATTAGACAACATGTGCAACGTTGCACATGTTGCCGTAAATAGGGGTAAAGAAAATGACCAAACAAAAAGAAAAGAAGAAGAGACTGCGAATATACTTGATAAGGTCACTAGGCATTGTCATTGTCTTTTCCTTCTATTTTTTTCTGGCGCACGTTCTACTGAATTATCTTGTTATTCTTTTCACGTGGATAGCGGACAGTGTTTCAGGTTTTGCTGCCACGGTCGCCCAGACGGATGCATCGGTGTCCCTTACAACGAATTTAAGTGATGTCTTTTTCTTTCGGCTGCGCTATCTGGTGGAAACACCGGCTGTGATACCCTTTTGGATGCCTATTGCAGGTGCTGTTTTTTTTGCAGTTCTGTCCGGCTGGAAAATCGTTCGCAAGGTTGAGCGACTGATCTCAAAATTCAATGTTGATTACTACTACAAAGAAATTGAAGGATCCTCACGTTGGGCGACGCAAAAAGAGATGGAACAGTATCTAACGCCTGTTGAAAAAGGCAAGCTAGATCAAGCGGAACAAACCGGCATTATTCTGGCTGAAGACAGCACAAATTACTATATGGATACGACAAATTCAAATACGCTGATCGTGGGTACGACTCGTTCCGGCAAAGGTCAGCTACTTGTCTTAAATTCCATCCGGGCAATGGCATCAGGCCTGAATAAAATATCGATGGTTGTCATTGACCCCAAAGGAGAAAATATTCGGGATACCTATGCTGCTCTTAAAAAGGAGGGGTACCGAATCCTCGTTTTGAATTATCGCGATCCTTCGAAGAGCCTGCAAAATAATCCTCTTTGGCCAATCATTCGGGAATATATAAAGTATCAGAAGCAAACAAAGAATCTTTCTGACAAATTATTGGCTGATCCGAACTATCAGCCTCTCGACAACGAAGAAGCCGATCTCTCTAAAGTGGAAGACCTGACATCGGACCTAACATACCTAATAACCGTAAATCCAAAGTCGGATCCGATCTGGCCGGAATCCGCATCTGAGTTATTGAAAGCCATCATTTACTATCTGCTTGATGTGGGACACCAAAATAACACCATTGACGAACTAACCATGTATACGGTATATGTCTTTTTTGCGGAAAAGGGATCTGTAAACGCACCCGGTGTTCCTGGGGATCCAAATGCAACACAATTAGATCTGCTTTTTCAAAAACTTCCCAGAGACAACCCTGCCCGCCTTGCATATGCAACATCGAAATTTGCATCAGGAGAAATGAAGAGTTCCATCTTTGCTACATTGGCTTCAAACCTACGTATTTTTAGAGACGCCGGAATCGTAAAAATGACATCCGGAAATGCCGTTGATTTTGCACTTTTGGCGGATGAAAAAACACCGACTGCTATCTTTCTGATTATTCCAGACGAAAAGCCATCAAGACATGTATTAGCCTCAATCAGCGTCAAACAATGCTATTCGGAACTAGTTGATCTGGCTGATGCAAACGGTGGGGAGCTACAGAGAAGAGTTGCTTTTGTTTACGATGAGTTTGGCAACATGCCGCCGATCAAGGACATGGGCACAGTGGTTTCTGTTACCTTAAGCAGAAACATCCTTTGGAACCTATATATACAAAACTTTGCTCAGTTGAATGATAAGTATGGGCAGGAAGTAGCAAACACGATTCGGGCGAATGTAGCCAATCTGGTATATATTTTGGCATCGGACCTGAACACCAATAAGGAGATCTCGGAAATTATGGGTGCTGGGACAAAAGAGTTTGCATCTTTTACTGGTGAACATGGATCCATTTTGGAAGCAGAAACAACAACTACGCACCTAAAGGGAAGAAGTCTGCAGACGCCTGATGAACTTTTCCGGACCGGATTATGGGAACTGTTTATTATTCGGACTCGCTGCTTTCCGATGCACACAAAGATCACGCCCTATTTTGAGTTGGAAATACCACAAACCCGGCTGGAAGAAATACTAAAGGACAACCCTGCTAAAAGACAGAGAGAGAGTCGTATTATGCAGTATGATAGCGTTTTGAAACCGCAACCTGAAAAATCGAATTGCGTTCTACCATACTTCGCTGCTAACATTCGGACATTTGAGACAGAAACTATTCCTCAAGACCAGATGAAGGCAGAAACTCCGGATTTTGAATTTTTTCTGACAAGTAAAATTTGCAAACTTACAAAAAATGCTTTTGCAAAAGCGTTAGATAGTTCCAATTTTTCTCTGGCACGAAAACTCGTCCAAGATAAAAAGGATCTGTCAGAAGTAACCGAAACGGATGCAGAAAGGCTTGTTTCTATGATTGCGCGTTATGAAACCGAAGAAATTATTCCATTAACAGAAGAATAGAATTTCTATTGGGGGCGGTTATAAATGCTATGCGCCTCCAAAACCGGAAGACAAAAAACGAAAACTACAAAGGATTGCATAAATGATATCTATGACAGTTCATATAGTTTTTTCAGTTGATCGTCAGCCTGCCTTAAAAGAACCCAATGACGCACAATGGACATTGTGTGTCACTCATGCATAACCTGCAAACGCCCTTGTGGCGGCGGTTTCAAGTAATTTTTCACAAAATAAATTATTTTTCTTCGTTTCAATGACGCACAATGTTGTAACGGGGCGGAAAACCCACCATGTTGGGTCGGGCGATTAGTGAGTTTGGCCGCATCTACAAGACGCAATATCTCCTAACATACTTGGATGATCCGGATTACCGCCGTAAAATTCTGACACAGTTAAACCGTGGAGAGTCTCGGCATAGCTTAGCGCGCCATTTTCTATGGAAAAAGAGGAGAGTTGCATCAGTCCTACCGCGAAGGGCAGGAAGATCAATTGGGCGCTTGGACTTGTAGTTAATACTGTTGTAATCTGGAACACGAAATATATGGAATTAGCTCTCGATGCCATTAAGCAAACTGGAAAAATGGTTCTCGACTCAGATGTTCAACGGTTGTCACCTCTCGGATATGAACACATCAACATTGTGGGCAGATATTCATTTGTGCTTCCGGAAGAGATTGAGAACAGCGGACTGAGATCACTTTTATCCGCCGACAAAATACCAGCAAAATAAGAACGCTATCTGAATGATTAAATGTCATTCTCGCGAGCGTTCTTATCCTGCTGGTATAAAATGGATTGCTTATTCCGGTTTTCTGTTCCATTACTACTCAGACCCCAAGTACATGCGTTCTAAACCCGTCGGTCTTAACGGGCTTAGAACGCGCTATTTAGGAAATACACCCTGAAGAAAAGTGAGGCTTTTCTTCGTGCCGGGCTCCTTTCCGATATGGTCTCAGTTACTGGAGGATACCTGTAGTAATTGAATGGGGCGGAAATATTACCTTTGCATATGTGTCATGCAGACGGATATATGCGGGAACCGTTTCTTCTGTCTGATTCAATACGACAACCGCAAGGGTATTGTCGATGTTTTGAAAGGACGTTACTTCCAGTTTGGATGTATAGCGGCTATGCGCGATACAGATAGCCTGCGGCCTTATATAGTGGCTGAAGTGGCGGATATAGGACACGGTGATTTTTTCAATTAATTCTTTCTTTTTTGTATCAAACATGAAGGACGCGTCACCATATCCGGCGACGTGGTTGGGGCCGCCCTGCTCATCTAACAGAATATTCCAGTCATAAAAGGCATTCATTCCGTTATTCAAATTGCCGATGATTTCATGGGCATATTTTTCGGCATTTCCCAGATAACCATCCTGGGAAAACTTACTATATGCAATGCACGCTTCGGATAATATCAGCTTCTTATCCGGGAATTTCTCCTGTACCAGCCGCAGCGCTTCAAAGTGATCCCCGCTATACCAGTGAAAAGCAAGTCCTGCCACCATAGGATCGGTTTCTTCATCAATAATTGTACAGGCGCGCTCGAAAAGTCGTTCTTTATTATGATCCCAAATAAAGATCTGGATATCGTCAAGGTGATTTTTCCGGAGCGCCGGGTACATATAATTCTTCAAAAACACTTTTTCTTCTTCTGCGCTGTATTCGCAGGAATCCCACAATTGTGCCGCGTTGGGCTCATTCTGCAGACTCAGCCTGGTGACAGAGTATCCGCGTTTCCTGAATTCCAGGATATATCGGCAGATGTATCTGGCCCAGAATTCCTGATATTCTTCCTTGATCTTCCCGCCGTGATTTCTCTGCCCGTTTGTTTTCATGAAAGCCGGAGGACTCCATGGGCTCAGCAGGATTTCTATTTTGGCACCCAGTTGCTTTTGCGCGTCGTCCAATAAGGGGAATATATACTTCTCCGGGCGGTCTAACTGAAAGCTGTTCATTTGTGTATCGTCCGGATTTGACATCGCTTCATAATGCCCCAATGAGAAATCGCAACTGTCGATATGAATCCGTGCAATCGTATAACCCATCTCATCTCTGCCAAAATAGGTATGCAGCATGGCGTCCTTCTGCTTTTTATCCATCTGTGCATATACATAGCCTGCGGCCTCGGTCAGCGCACCGCCGAATCCTTCAAAGGTCTGATACTTCATCTCCGGATAGAGCGTAATGAGTTGATTTTCATCCCCTCCATCGGGGATCATAGACAGGATTTTTGTTTCTTCTTTTTTGACGTTATCTTCAAAAGTCGTTGTAATTAATGAAAGATTCATATGTGTATCCTCTTCTTTCCTTTACCGGATATGCCGGTATCATTTGGGGAGTTATCTGTTCGAATGGATTTTCTATATTCGCACGGCGCAATGCCGTTCACTTTTTTGAATACCCGCGCAAAATATTTCTCGTCCTTAAAGCCAAGTTTGTAAGCGATTTCATACGTCTTCAAATGATTCTGCTGCAAATAGGTACAGGCATGCTCAATGCGGATCTTATTCAGGGTCTCGACAAAGCCGCCGTTCATATTCTGCGAAAAAAGAGTGGATAAATAGCCGCTTGTAATGTTCAGTTTTTCAGCTACGTCGGTCAGGGCCAGATTCTCGCTGTAGTGTTCATTTATATAGGCAAGTGCGCAGGACACGATACGGTTTGCACAATGCACATCTACAGGCTGTTCCTGGACAATACCCTGCAACCGGTCAATGATTTTATCAAGTCGCTCCATTATTTCCGTTGAATGGCATGGTTTCAGCATATAATCTTCCACGCCGTACCGAATCGCCTTCTGCGCATACCTGAATTCATCAAAACCGCTCAGGATAATTGTCTTCGGAAGAATGCCTGATCTCTGGGCCTCTTCCATAACTTGCAACCCGTCCATTTTTGGCATCTGGACATCAAGCAGCATAAGGTCCGGCTTGTGCTGGATAATCAATTCCAATGCTTCCTGACCATTTGCTGCCAGATATATTTTGTCTATCCGCTGACTATGGGTCCTGATATAATTCCCCATTCCATTCCTGATAAAGTCCTCGTCGTCTGCAATCAGCAATTTGATGGACATTACTCCACCTCCTTCTCTTGCGCGGGAATAATGATAGTAACGGCAGTTCCTTTGCCAACCGTACTTTCAATCTCCAACTTATAATCACTCCTATACTTAAGTTCAAGTCTTTCCTTTACATTCTTTATGGCGTATCCGCCGATTCTATGGCTCTCATTTCTCCTGGAGTCATCCGCTTCCCATATAGCCTGCACTTGCTCCGGCGTCATGCCTACACCGGTATCTTTTACGATAAATTCCAAATATCCATTCTGCATGCGTCCGGTTACATAGATGCATCCTGGATTTCCCGCTTTTTCAAGTCCGTGTATAATCGCATTCTCTACAAACGGCTGAAGAATCAATTTGGGAATATAATAATCCAATATCTCCTCATCAATATCTATCTCATATTCCAACCGCATGGAAAACCGCATTTTCTGGATCTGCAGATAGCGGGTTATCAGTTCTTTTTCATGCCTGACCGCTATGATCGCTTTGCCCTGGCCGAGCACCAGACGGAACAGTTGTGATAAAGCAAAAATATCTTCTGCGATTTCTTCGTTTCCGTCGTTCTGCGCCCTCCAATACAAAGAATCGAGTGTGTTGTACAGGAAGTGAGGATTTATTTGCGACTGCAAAGCATTCAGCTCACTTTCCCTTTCCTTTAAGGTTATGACGTAGTTATTATCAATCAGTTCTTTTATCTCCAAAACCATCTGATTAAAGCATTCGGTAACCTGTCCTACTTCATCATTCGCGGCGACCGGAACCTGCTGGCTGAAGTCACCCTGCTTAAACTGGTTCATTGCGTGACTCAGGCGTCCCAGGGGTTTGGCAAGGATATTGGAAACCAGTACAAGTAAGGGCCACATTCCTACCAGCAAAACAGCCATGAGTAAAAACGGCATAAGGGCTACATTGTATATCTGACTGTCGCTGTTGCTTTTGGGCACCATTTTACAGACAATAAAGCCGTTTCTTGCATTTTGACTGCAAAAAACGTGATAGGAACCATGATCGAAATGGTCGGCACGATTTCTGTAATCGACGGACCGGTACTCTTCACTTTGAATATACTTCAGGATCCCGTCATCGATTTGGCCGTAGCTTGTTAATTCATCCCCTGTCCGGCTTAATACCACGACGCCTTCATTGTCCTGCTGCACCGTATTTTTACAAAGGTCTGTAATTTTGTCGGCCTGCATGCCGATTACCATATACCCGAGCGGAGTCTTTTTGGATAAATCGAATATTTCCCTGTACATAACCAGTTTGTCGGAACGGTTCGCCAGATAGGTGCCCGTATCTGTCTTTGATACCCTGGCCCATGTACTTTCCCCTTTACGGAGGAGGGACTGGCGGTACATTTCTGTCTCGCGGACATCCGTTATCGCAGCAATATATACACTGGAATCAATACACCGCAGGTAGGGGCGGATACCGTTTTCGGGATAGATGGCAATTGTTTTCGTATAGCCTTTCGATGCGATCATGTCCTCAATAATCTGCATGGGTGCGCGGTTGAACCATAGTCTGGAATCCTTATTGAGTACAGCAGGCTCATCCGTTTTCAGAATGTTCAATATATCGTTATTGATGCAGATATAGATGGAAAAATCCTCCACATCCGCTTTGATCACTTTGATGCTGTCCTCGAGGCTGGTTACCAGTTTGATATTTGCTTCCTGCTGGCTGGCTACTGTAATCTGATAGTTTCTCACAAAAACAAAGGAACTGATGATGATCAGGATGGGGCTGAACACAAGATAAATATACAGGACGATTTTCCGTCTGATACTTAAGTTATACAGCCATTTATTTTTTAGTTTCATAGTTATTACTACCCCATCATCATCAACTTTGTTCATTGTAACGGGTAGGTTGCAGCTTTACAAGATTAGCCCTTGACCGCGCCCAACGCCAAACCTTTGGTAATGTGTTTGTTCAGCGCGAGATAGACGATGACAGCTGGTGCTGCAGCGAGGGCCATTACTGCGAATTGTATGGCATAATTGGAGGAGTACTCGCCTGTAAAATCCAATATGGCAAAGGGCAGTGTCTTCCATTTCGGACTGCTCAGGTACGTTTTCGCCATCATAAATTCATTCCAGTTATTCAGGAAGGTCATGATGGAAATGGTAGCAATCGAGGCCTTCAGAAGCGGCGCAATTACGGAAAAAAGCATGCGGTAGATCCCGCACCCGTCAATAACGGCGGCTTCTTCAAGTTCGACCGGAATCGATTCCATGAAGCTGCCCATCAGGAAAAATCCCTGGGGAAGGGAGAAGGCTACGTAGGGAATGAGAAGAGCCCATATTGTATCTGTCAAATGCAGTATGCTGTATATTTTGTAATTGGGAAGAAGCGTTGCACTAATGGGAATCATCATCCCCAGCAGAAGGATCGTCTTAACCGGCATACTGAGTTTCCAGTGCATGCGGCGGCATGCAAAGGCGGCCATCATGGAAACAATCACGACGATCACAACGGCCAGGGTATTGATCAGCAGGCTGTTTCTGAGATATAACAGATAATTTCCGTCTATGAATGCTTTTACATAATTTCCCCACTGTATTTTCTTAGGGATAATGAGAAGACCCTTTGTAAAGAGTTCGTTGCTGCTTGCAAGCGAAAAGTCCAAAAGCCATACCAGCGGGAAAATTTGTATGACCGCCATTACTATCAGGATAAGCCAGAGTATTGATTTACTCAAAGGCCTTTTTTTATTCCCCAGCCGTTCCATTTTTCAATCTCCTTGCTGTTTTCTTTTCTGCAAATGCTTTGTTAAGAAGGACGGTGGTGATTAGGCAGATGGCAATGAAAACAACGCCTATTGCATTGCCGTATCCATATTTACCTGCCTGAAATGCCTGTTGGTACAAGAAATTTCCCATAAACTGCGTACTGTTGCCGGGCCCGCCATTGGTCAGAAGATATACGGTTTCCAGCTGCTTCAAGGCGGAAATAACCGCCAGGGTAACATTTACCTGTATCACGGGTTTCATGAGCGGAAGTGTGATTCTGAAGAAAGTGGTCCTGGCGTCAGCGCCGTCAATCGCGGCTGCTTCATATAGTACGGGGTCAATGTTTTTGATGCCGGTATAGTAAATCAGCATCCCCCAGCCGAAACCGTGCCAGATCAGGACCAGAAGCACCGACCAGATCGCATTGTCTGCGCTGAGCCAGTTTACTTTTCCCGCAAAACCAAACACTTTCAGAATATTGTTAAATAATCCAAAACTCGGGTTATAGATGAATTTCCATAAGTAGGCAATAATAGCTACGGAGATGACATTGGGAATAAAGTAGACGCACCGGAAAAACCCTTCTGCTTTTCCCTGCAGTTTATCGAGTACTGCGGCTACACCGATTGCAATCGGGTGCTGGATACAAATAAACCCTATTGCCAGAAGAATGGAATTGCGCAGTGACATCCAGAAGGCTTTATCCCCCATAAGGTTTTTGTAATTATCTAATCCGATGAAATCGGCGGCGGCTTTCCCCATCCCTGAATAATCCATGAACCCGTAGTAGACACTTAAAATGATAGGCGCCAATAAGGCAAAGACAAAAAGCAGAAGTCCCGGCAACACCAGGCTGAAAATGATCAGCTTGTTGCTATACAATTTATTCATGTGAGTTCTCCTCGTATAAAACATGGCTGCCTAAAAATTCTCTTTTTAGGCAGCCATGCTCCAAATTCTCCTAAACGCTAATTATTTACATGCTGCGCCGATTGCTGCGAGGAATTTGTCTGTCGTTACTGTTCCGTTGCAGACGCTCTGGATTTCACTTTCAATACTTGTCTTGAACGTTGCCGTTCCACAGTCATTTACCGGTGTACCGGAGGTATTGCTGGCATTCTTTAGAAAATCCAGGAATTGTTTCTGAAGGTCTGTTTCTTTGCCGGTCATAAATGCTGTTTCGTCCTGCGCCGACATGCCGACACCATTCTCCCAGCCAATCTTGGACAAGTTCTCCGGTTTGAACATATAATTCAGGAACTTGGTTGCTTCGGCCTTAACTTCGGATGAAGCAGAGACTGCATATCCGCCGCCGTTCCAGGCTAAGATGGATGTTGAGCCTTTTCCGTCAGCAACGGCCGGCATTGTGAAGGCCTTGATGTTCGTACGGATAGCTTCATCGATAGTTGTATCAAGGGCCATCGATGCTTCCCAGCTTCCCATGTAGAACATGGCAGCCTGTCCGTTAATGAACAGGTTTTTGGCTGTTGCGTAATCCTGAGTGTCATAGCCTGCCTGGAATAAGTCAGCTTTTGCCGATGCAGCAAGAAGGTCTGTCGCCTGTTTAAATAAAGGATCTGAGAAATCACCCTTTGTTATTGCATTTGTCACAATGTCACTAAAGGGCCCGTTCATTTTGACCATAATATCAGAGAGATATCCTACCAAAGGCCATCCGTCTCCGCCGGCCATCGCTACCGGGGCAATACCCTTTGCATTGATTGTGTCTGCCAGTGCAAGCAGCTCATCATAGGTCGCCGGCACTTTCCAGCCATTGTCTTCGAACATTTTAGCATTGTAATAAAAAGACTCCATGTCCGAATTTCTGGGAAGTCCGTAGAGGACGCCGTCTTTTTTGAAACCATCCAGGGATCCGGAAATAAATCCATAATCCTTATAATCAGCTTCATTCAGCGGTGCAAGTACACCTGCGGCAAGAACCTCATCAAGGAAAGAAGGCTGACCCCAGATACTTACGACATCCGGCATTCCTTCAATGGAATATGCCTTGAATTTGGTCTTGTATGCTGCGTCATCGAGCGCTTCCACGGTAATCTTTACATTTGTGTTTTCCTTCGTGTAGTTGTCAATCATTGTCTGTTCAACGAGTCCCTGTCCGGTTTTTCTGTCCGGCAGATTCGAGAACACCTTGAACGTAACAGGCCCTGCTGATTCTGTGGCTTTCGTTGTTGCAGCCTGGCTTGCCTGCGTGGTGGCTGCCGGTGTCTTTGTGCTTTCTGTTGGGGTCGTTTTTTGCGTGCAGCCTGCAAGCAGAGTGGCTGTCATTGCAACCGCCAGTAGTGTAGCCAACAATTTCCTCTTCATTTCTTAAGTCCTCCTTAAACTTCCTTTTCCCTTTTCCTAAGACTTCATTCTTTGTGCATCTTCTTAAGATATTCTCAGCATAGCACCCTGAGTTTGTGTAAAACAGATAAAAATAATTGAAAAGGGTGCACATTTTACAGATTGAACAAGTATGGATGCCTCAATGAGGAGTTGCTTTGTACCGGAGAAGGAACGCAGGCCGCAGATGGACGGCCTGAAAACCGTGGCATTTGTCATGAGTAAAACACGCAGTTGTCACGATGCTTTTCCGTATTCCAATGATACGATACCTGTATAAGAACGGGGAAACAACAGAGAATATGCGGAGGAACTACAAGTGGCAGATATTGTGACCGTTAACAATCTTGTCAAAAACTAAGGGGAGCTATGTGCCGTAGATCATTTGAGTTTTACAGTGGATCGAGGTGAGATTTTCGGACTTCTGGGGCCTAATGGCGCCGGAAAGTCTACGATATTGAGTGTGATTTCCACGCTTTCCGATTTTCAGAAGGGTGAAATTACGATTGACGGAATGGATTTGGCTAAAAATAAGATGGGAATTAAGAGGATTACGGGAATGGTCCCTCAGGACATTGCGGTTTATAATCATCTGTCGGCCATTGAAAACGTGAAGTTCTTTGCCTTACTTTACGGACTGAAGGGGAAGAAACTAAACGGCGCAGCTGTTGAAGCACTGGAATTTGTCGGATTATCCGACAAACATAAGATGAAACCTAAAAAAATGTCGGGAGGCATGAGGCGGCGCCTGAATATTGCACACAGTCCTAAGCTGATCGTTATGGATGAGCCCACCGTCGGCGTGGCTGCGCAATCAAGAGAACACATTTGAATTCGATCTGTGTTCTGTAGAGCCGTGGGGATACGATCATCTACACCTACCACTATATGCAGGAGGTCGAGGGAATTTGCGACAGAAAGCGATTATCGACAGGGGAAAAATGGTGGCCAGCGGCACAACGCAGGAACTTATTTCCCTTGTGACGGACATTAAAACTTTCTATATTGATACAAAGTTCAGCGCTTCTTTTGATGCGGATGAGTGTATAAGGCAGTTGAAATTGCTGCCGGGCGTGAAGAATGCCTCCATAGAGGACAGTGTTATCCGGATTGACATATCCATTCAGTTTGAGAGTATTACGCATGTTTTGGAACAGGTCATTGCAAAAGGCCTGACGATTTACAATATTCATTCCGAAGTTCCCAATCTTGATACAACTTTTCTGACGCTCACAGGGCACGAATTGCGATAGGGAGAAAGAAGATGCTGGATATAGTTTTTAAGAAAATAAAAGAACTCCTGCGGGACAAACAAACGTCTCTTTCTTTCTGCTTTTCCCCGCCATGCGGGTATTTTTGCTGGGAAATCTCCTGTCCGCGCAGGATAATGCCGACGCGGTGATCGGCGATATAAGCATCCTATATATTGTGGAGACAAAGGATGCGCAAAGCCTTGCGGCAATTAAAATTTCGCCAAAGCACTTGAGGAAGAGAAGACAATAAAGATTGAAAAACCAGAAGATCTCGGCGCTGCACAGCAAGCGGTAAAGGACAATAAAATTACGGCGCTCGTTGTTTTCCGTGAGCCGATGGGAATTTAAATATTCGAGGGCAAAAATGCTGTGGAAAACAGGACGGTTACCGCAATCATGAACGGGTTTGTTCAGACAACCAAATCAGTCACAACTGCTACCAAAATCTCTCCGGTGTCACTGTCCGGCGGTATTTCCGTTGACGGGAATTTTGTAAGCGCCAAGGATCTGGGCGTCAACAGGACCATGCTGGATTACTATGCTGTCTAAATGCTCACCATGATTACCTTTGTCAGCCTTCTTTCAGGCGCATACGCCTTCACCCGCGAAAGGGACGGCAGGATAATAAACAGGCTGATCATCTCCCCGAAAAACAGATGGTTGTTGTACATACAAAAAATTTTTGGGACAATATCGCAAATCATGCTTCAGACAATCGTATTAATGTTGGTCAGTGTGGGGATTTAACGCTCTTTATGCGACGGACTGGCAGGGAATTTTGTTTGCGGCAGCACTCATCGCTGGAGTCATCGTATTTAACCATAGGAGGAACGATGAAGAATATCTTGCTTCTGGTTAGAACCAGCGTTCACAGAAATAAAACGGCAGTCATTTTTGCGGTAATATTAGGTCTTATCATGAATTTGATGAGTAATGTGACCAGCGATGATACAATCAGCCGCATGAAGATTGGATTCATTGACTATGATTCGACGAATCTATCCGTAGATTTCAGAAGGTATCTGTCGGACAAGCTGAACATTGAACTGACGGAGGATCTGTCTTATGACGAACTCTCCACGCAGCTGATCAATAACCTTGGTAGGATATTAGGCACACGCGCGCCGAAATCTTGACAAATAGTTACCCAACAATGAATGGTCTGGCGACTCTTTGTATTGGTGACTGTGACGGCAATGGGCGTTTCTTTTCGTAGAAATCTTCAAAAACAAGAGATATAAATGCACGGGGAAAATGGCCTCAGTCAAAAGGCAGCAATCTTTTGACTATTAAGTATATTAATTGAGCAGATCAAGTAATACGCAGTTGGTAATGGAAAAAAACTGATTGTCGATTGTGACGGCAGCGGCGGCCTTTAATTCCAGGTTGTCAATTTTGTTCAATTCGATTTTGACAGATTCACGATGGGCAAAAAGAGTATTCATAAAAATATGTTCCAACACCCGCTGGAACATATCAGGGTATCTGTTTAACCATCTATGACCCAAAATGATTTTGTCCGGATCATACACTTTGATGATGTCCATAATACAAATAGCGATGTATTTCAAACAAAACTCCATTTCTTCTTTTGCTACGCAATCTTCCATTTCCGCAGCACGCAGCACCATGGACATATCAATATTCTCGGGATGTCTTTCACACATATCACTGATGAGAGAGTCCTGACCCTCTCGTACACGGGTCTGAATGCGCTGGATGATTCCGATATCGGAAGCATAAAGCTCAAGACAGCCCCGGCTTCCACAGTTGCATAAAGGACCGGACGGGTCGATGCTGATATGTCCAATTTCGCCCATCATACATTGTTCGCCGCGGTATAGTTGAGAGTTTGTGAGCAGCCCAATGCCAATTCCGAGCTCAATAGTAACATATACCACGTTTTTTCCGAGCTTGGTGTGATTGAGCCATTTTAAAGCTAATACATTGGAAAGGCTGTCCTTTTCCACAAGGACAGAAATGTTTAAAGCACGTTCCAGCATGGCTTTGGCAGGTACTGATTTCCAGTGGCGCAGATTAGGCAGATCCTGTACAATTCCTCTGTCCGGATCAACCGGACCTGGGAAGGTGACGCTGATATTCAACAGAGAGGTGCGCTCCACGTCCCAAACTTGCAAACATTCAGAAACAGCCAAAATGATTTGCTGCATACCTTCGTCAACAGTCATATGTATAAAATCAATCTTATACTGTTTTTCGTACAGACAATGTAAACCAAAATCAAAGAGACCAATATCAATACGCGTCAGTGTCATGCGGACGGCGAAAATATGGAAAAGGGACGCGTTGAATTCATAAAGCGTGGCCCGGCGTCCGCCATGTGAATTGGCTGAGCCTTGAGCCTTCACAATGTCATGTGACAATAGTTCGTTTATAAAATTGTGAATTGTGGGTAATGTAAGTCCGGTTGCTTTGGACAGTCCGGGCTTTGTGGCAATTCTGGAAAGATAGATTTCCTTTATAAGCTTAAGCATATTTTCTTTTTTTAAATTTACAGTATTACCCAATTTTATTCGCCTCCAGTATGCCTTCCTGTGTACGTTATGCGTTGTAAATCAACTTTAAGCTTATCGGCTTAACACAGCTGACCCCAAGATGTTTGATTTAGTGACTGCGTGAAGAAGTCTTGAAAACAACTCATCTTTGAACCAACGTCTGTTAAAACGATAACAAAACTCATCCAGAAATGATTGTAGATGATCTCTGCAATTGCCATGGTATGTTCCCAGTAGAAAGACTTTTGCGTTTCCGACTACCACGTGAAGCCACTGCAGCATATCTGTATTGGAATCAAATACTTCGTACTGATGGTCGTAATCTTTGACCAAGGGTTTACGGTAGCTATTGTATGCGTCACTCTGTATGGTAGAGCCCTGGGCAATATTTGCTTTTGCAAAGGTACCGATTGTTACACCTTTAAGATTATCGATAACCTGCATCTTCAAGTACTGTGGCCGACCTTTATCGTTCTTGGATATTGCAACCATGATACTCGTTTTGCTTGTACCGCGTCCACGGTTGCCGCCTTGTTCAGTAGCACCGAAGTACGTATCGTCCAGTTCTACAATCCCAGAAAGAAAATAATCACGGTCTCTTTGACTCATAGCCTTGCGTATACGGTGCAACAAATACCATGCGGTCTCATATGATAATTCCAGCTCAGCAGCAAGCAGAGTTGCGGATATGCCTCGCTTATCTCTTGCAGTCCGATAGATTGCCCAAAACCAGATCGTCAGCGGAAGATGTGTCCTATGCATTACAGTACCGGTTATCAATGATGCTTGGTGGCGGCATTGCTTGCATTGAAATATCCCGCGGCTTTTGACAAATGAAAATTCATGACATCCACATTGGGGACAAGAAAAGCCCTCAGACCAGCGAAGATTATACAGATAATTCTTGCATACGCTTTCGTCGGCAAACCTTTTACAAAATTCTTTGAAATTGATTTTCTCGGTATGCGCCATAGTAAATCACCCTTCCATTTTTTTCTATGGCTTAATTATAAACTTCCAACTTCCTATTATAGCGGTCAACTGTGTTAAGCCGATAAGCTTAATCAACTTTAACATATTAATTTCCTATTCGCTATTCTTTTATTACTTATTGCAACACATCGACTGAGTAACACAAAAACAGAAATTCATTAATAATAATTCATTAATTAAAAACTTTATTTATTTTGTGTTTGAATTATCACGGAAAATTTTTGGCTTGATAGGCAAAACATAAACATTCTGGCCTGCCAATACTTAAAAATGTCCGTTGCGTCCTTTCTAATAATATTATAAGGTATAAATTATGATTCTGCAAATTATTTAAAATTATTTTTAAAAGTAGTTGATTAAAAACTTTATTCAAAGTATAATCAAAGTGTTGGATTTAAGGATATGTTTGAGAGAAAAAATCTGAACATTTTGGATCGTAATTGCAGGCGCCAGTTTGTCCGGCTATTTGTCCGTCATTTTGACAAAATAATTAGTAACCGGTAGCCGCAAGTATTGCAAAGCTATTCGTGCCCGTAAAACGGCATTTGAATAAATTATTCAAATACAGGAGGAAAATATCATGGAAAAGAAATTCACCATTACCAAGAAAGAGTTTGCAGCATTGCAGGATCACAGTATCCTCGGACCGACCGTGCGGAAAGATCAGGTTATTCAGTGGTGTGACGAAGCCATTAAATACGGGTTTTACTGCGTATATGTCAACCCTTGCGATGCCGAATTGGCCAAGAGCCACTTAAAGGGCACCAATGTGCGGCTTGGTATTCCTGTTGGCTACCCTCAGGGCATCGTTAGTACCCAGACCAAAATTGCCGAAGGCCTGGATGCCCTTGAAAAAGGTGCTGACGAACTTGATATGGTTATCAACGTATCCCGGCTAAAAGATAAGGACGATGAATATGTCCGCAATGAGCTGAATTTATTCGTTAAGACAATGAAGCAAAAGAAGCCTGATGTTGTTATTAAGATCATACTTGAGTGCCCGTTGCTTAACAGAGAAGAGAAAGTCAGAGGGGCTAATATGGTTGCAGACTCCGGCGCGGATTTTGTCAAACAGGCTTCCGGCGCTACACTTCGTTTTAGTTACCTGATAGGCGATATCAAGCTGTTAAAGAAAGCAGTAGGCGACCGTATCAAGATAAAATCTTCCGGTGCAATGGGAGAGGGCGTTGATGATGCGCTGGCCACAATTGAATTGGGCGTGGAGCGGGTCGGAAACGATTGTGCCGCTACATGGATGGAGGATTTTGACAATAATTCATGGTTAGACTAGTATCTCTATAAGTTGTGCAGAAAATCTGCTTATAGATAATATAAAATTATGAGGTGACGTGAATGCTGACTTTTGATTACTACAATCCCGTGCAGGTGCATTTTGAAAATGACTGTCACAAAAAAATTGGCCAGTTGTTACAAGGCCGCTATCAGCGCGTGCTTCTGGTTTGCGGCAAGGGCCCATTTCATGATAACGGTGTCTATGAGCAGGTTAAGGCACAGCTGAAAGAAAGCGGCGCAGAAGTTTTTGTGATGGAAGATATCGATTCAAACCCCAAGCTCCATAGTGTATATATAGGTACGGAAATTGCCAGAAGCAATAATGTGGACTGCGTGGCCGCACTGGGCGGAGGCTCGGCGATGGACTGTACCAAACTTATAGCTGTCTGTGCAAAAACAGGTATCGATCCTTATGAGTATGTATGGGGCAGCCGCCCCGAGGCGACGGATTCGTTGGATACCGTTATGATTCCGACGATAGCAGCAACAGGTACAGAACTGAACAATACTGCAGTGATCGTAAACGAACAGACACGCGAAAAATATTGGTGTGTATGTAAATATCCCCGCTACTGCTTCATTGACCCGGCACTTACGTTGACATTGCCACTTAACTTGACCATATGGGGTGCAATGGATGTACTGAGTCATACCTTTGAGTACTATTTTAATGGCTTCATGGGCAGTGAATTGCAGCTTCGTTTGTCAGAGGCATTGATTTTGACGGCAATGAAAGCATTAGAGAACCTCGTCATAGATCCCTGTGATATAACAGCGAGGGGTGAGCTATTATGGTGCTCAACTGTGACTTGGGGAAGCGGCCTTACCAAAATCGGCCGAAAGGATGCGGATATGTCCTGCCACAGCATTGAGGAGAGTTTCAGCGGGTATTTTGATACCCATCACGGAGGATGCCTTGGTGTGCTGACACCGAACTGGATGCGTTATGTGGCACCGAAAAAGCCTGAGATATTTGCACGCTTCGCCCGCAATGTCATGAGTGTGACGGAACAAGATGACCATGCAGCTGCGCTGCGCGGGGTAGAGGTATATATTGATTGGCTGCGCAAGGTGGGGGCGCCTCAGACCTATCATGATTTGTCTTCTTCTTTAGATTTTTCTGACACCGAACTGAGTACTGTGGCTGATAATGCATGGCGGATCTATAAGGGGAAAATCGGCAAACTTTACCCTATGCGGCGCGATGAAATAGAAGTGATTTTGCAGGCAGGAAAAACTGCATATTGATGTTTTTTTTAAGAAAGGAAGGAGATGGTGCTTTCTATACTATGTAAAATGATTTGGGCGTAGTAAAGTTTAGTTTGGTTAAATTTTGTAAAGTTATTTAAATTAATAAGGAGGATATTTATGAAAAAAATTGTTGCCCTGATTGTGTCATTTCTTTTGGTAGTATCAATGACTGCATGCTCGGGCGGAGCAGCCGCAAGCAGCACAACTGCACCCGCCAGTGATACGGCTGTTACGTCTGGAAACCAGGACAAGTCAAAACAGTTATATATTAATGTTGAACTCGCCAATAATCTGCCTTACCTGTATGATCATCAGATAGGTACATCTCAGGCTGGAAAAGAGCTTGGCGTTCAGACAAAATATGTTGGGCCTGCAGAATATGATGTAAATGCCATGATAACTGCTTTTGAACAGGCAATTGCCGAAAAGCCTAACGGAATTGTTGTTATGGGAGTTGATCCGTCGCTTAATGTGGAAATACAGAAGGCTATAGCTGCAGGAATACCTGTTGTTACTGTAGACGCCGATCTCCCTGATTCGGGAAGGGTAGCATTTGTAGGTACAGGCAACATTGCCGCCGGTGAACTGGGCGGTGAGTATATTGCTAAACTACTTAATGGTAAAGGACAGGTTGCCATAATGACAAAGCCCGGGCAGTCAAACCTCGACGAACGTGTCCAGGGTTATCAGAATGCTTTTGCAAAATATCCGGGCATTGAGGTCGTCCAAATAGCAGATACAGGTGCTGATCCTGTTGTCGCTGCACAAGCTGCCGCTACATTAATGCAGAAATACCCTAATATTGGCGCTTTGGCATGTGTTGAATCGGCAGGCGGTACCGGAGCAGCTACAGCTGTTAAGGAAGCCGGTAAGCAGGGACAGGTAAAGATTATCTCTATGGACAGAGATAACGCTGTCATCCAGGCCATTCAAGACGGGACAATAACGGCTACGGTAGCTCAACAGACAGCATTAATGTCCTATTATGCAATAGAGATACTTTATAATTTGAATAACAGCAATGTAAAAATAACAACAGACAATAAATTGGCAGGCATTTCTGGTACTCCTGTAAACATTGATACCGGCTGCGTTATAGTTGACAAGACTAACGCACAATATTTTATGAGATAAAACGGCAAGAATGTCTGGTAACTATAGCCCGGCCTGATACCGGGCTATAGTTAAATTTTCAACAGGAAGCAGGTGATCCCCGATGCCGTTATTGGATATGAATGATAATTATGAATATGTACTGGAAGCAAGAAAAATAGTAAAAACATTTCCTGGTGTAAGAGCTCTCAATAATGTAGACATAAAAGTAAAAAAGGGAGAAATACACGCTTTAGTAGGTGAAAATGGCGCCGGGAAGAGTACATTAATAAATGTGCTGGGTGGAACACATAAACAGGATTCAGGGGATATTTTCTTAGATGGTGAAAAAGTCAATTTCAATTCCTCACATGACGCAAATAGCAAGGGTGTAAGTGTTGTTTATCAGGAACTCAGTCTCATTCCCACGCTGAGTGTTGCCGAGAATATTTTTGCGAACAGACAACCTGTCGGTAGATTTAACATAATTAACAAGAAAAAGCTATATTCTCAGACTATTGATATGCTCAGGATGTTTGAAATAGATTATATAAGCCCTAACACTTTAATAAAAGACCTTTCTATTGCAAATCAGCAGGTCGTGGAGATATTAAAGGCCATTTCATTTAATCCCAAAGTACTAATTCTTGATGAACCTACATCTTCTCTCATGGGGGTGGAAATAGAGCAACTATTTAAAAACATCCGGATTTTACAGAAAAAAGGGATATCGTTTATCTATATATCGCATCATATAAATGAAATATTTCGTATTGCAGATGTTGTCACAGTTCTTAGGGACGGCGAGTTCGTTTGCAAGTCAAACGTATCAGAGATCGACGAAAATTTTCTTGTTACTAAAATGGTTGGCAGAAAGATAGAGAAAATCTATGGCGAAAGAAGCGATGATGAGGTTATCGGAGATGTTCTATTTGAAGCGAAAAACTTGTGTTTGGGGAATAAGTTTAAGGATATCAGCTTTAGTGTACACAGTGGTGAAATATTAGGTATCGCAGGTTTGATTGGCGCAGGGCGTACAGAAGTCGGAAGGGCTATATTTGGTGCTGAACCAGCCAATTCGGGTAAGCTGTTTCTGGAAGGCAGGGAAATAAATATTTCAAACACAAGTGAAGCAATAAAAAAAGGAATAGGTTATCTGAGTGAAGACAGAAAGAGTGAAGGCCTATTCGTCGGTTTTAACATCAGGGACAACCTTATTGCAAATCACCTTAGAGACTTTTCAAAAAAAGGTTTTCTGAGAAGTAAAGATATCGAAGATTTTAGTGTGAATAGCGTAAAAGACTTCAACATTGTCTGCCGCGATCTTGAACAGCTTGTGTTTAATTTATCCGGTGGGAACCAACAAAAGGTGTTGCTCGGAGCCTGGTTTGGCATTAAACCAAAGTTGCTGATAGTTGATGAGCCAACAAGAGGTGTGGATATCGGGGCGAAAAGTGAAATTTATAACATGTTAAGAAAACTAACAAGATCAGGCGTTGGAATTATTATGATCTCATCAGATCTTTCCGAAGTGCTTGGAATAAGCGATAGAATAATAGTTATGCGTGAAGGTCAGATCGTTGGCAAAATGTTAAAAGAGGAAGCGAATGAAAAAAATGTCATCGCTTTGGCTTCAGGCGTAGTAAATAACATTAAGGAGGCTTAATTATGGCTTATATCAAGAGAATTGCAAAACAGCGTGAATTTGTGATTTTTGTAATAATAGCAGTGATATTTTTTATAATGTCCTTTGTTTCACCTGTTTTTATTACATCCGGCAATCTACTTGCGCTTTTACTCGGGTTTTCGCTGACCGCGATAATCTCTGTCGGTATGACTATACTTTTCGTTGGCGGCGGATTTGATATGTCTGTCGGGTCATGTCTGGCCTTTACGGGTATTGTGACAGGCTGGTGCATTAAAGGAGGAGTGCCATTACCGTTTACTATTCTTATAGTTTTGTTGACCGGGGCGGGGATTGGTCTATTTAACGGTGTAATAATTGCAAAGGTCGGCATTAATCCGTTTGTTACAACACTTGCCAGTTTAAGCATATTCAGGGGGCTTACCCTCATATTCTCAAGAGGACAGAGCATCTCTGGACTGCCTGAAAGTTTTACTGTAATCGGGCAGAAAATGGTTTTTGGAATACAAGCTCCCATATGGTATGCAATAATATTACTGATTATCGGAGATATATTGTTAAGAAAATCCAGATTCTTCAGACAATATTACTATATTGGGGGAAATGAAAAAGCAGCCAAACTCTCAGGTATTGCAGTTGACAGAGTCAAAATTATTGGCTATGTAATAACTGGTGTTTTGGGAGCATTTGCAGGTATCGTGATGACCGCAAGGCTTGCCACAGCATCCGTTACAGCCGGATCAGGCCTGGAACTTCAGATTGTAACAGCGGTTATAATCGGAGGAGCGAGTCTGAAGGGAGGAGAAGGTTCCGTACTTGGAGGATTTTTGGGATGTCTTCTGATGGCTCTTATCAGCAATGTACTTAACCTTGTTGGAGTCGACATCTATTGGCAAACCTTTGTCGTCGGCCTGGCACTTTTATCTGCGGTTTTGATTGATACGTTGAACAGGAAAAGAAAGGGAACGCTTACTTAATTATGTAGTATTTATAATTAAAATCATTTATTTGCGGAGGATATTATTATGAGTGAAAAGGGATTTCAATTCAAAGATGATCAGAATTATTTCATGCCCGTAAGTCTAATGACTCCAGGAAGAAATGAAACTAATGCATTGGTTGGAGCACATTATGGGGAAAACCGGCGATTCAGTATTTCATATCTGACGGACTACGACGCTCTTGCTGCGCTGCTTCCTCCGGGCTTTGTGCCTGCTGAGCCTGCTATGATAACAGTGACATATGCCATGTGCAGGGATATTGAATACATGGCAGGTGGTGGATATAACCTCCTGGATGTTGATGCACACGTAAAATTTGAAGGGAAAAGGGATCATGTGGAGGGCGGCTACGGACTCGTTATATGGATGGATAAATTTTATCCCATCCTGCTCGGCCGTGAATTGCTTGGTGCTGCGAAATTGATGGCGGATGTTCCAGACATTCGGACTATCGACGGCAAGAAAACTTTTTTTGCCGCTGAAGGTGGAAATCGTTTGCTTGAGGGTGAGCTGTGGGACTTTAAAGAAAAGACGGCTGAAGAAATCAAACAGATGGAAAAAGATTCGGAAGGGAAATCATGGATGGGATATAAGTATTTCCCCGGAGTCGATCTGAAAGGCGAAGACATTAGCTATGCCACCTATCTACCTACTAGTAACATTATTAAAAGAGCATGGACAGCACAGGGCAGCCTTCAATTCTACGACGTTCCATGGGAAAAAGCTCCTCTTTCCAGCAATGTTGCATCGGTGCTCAAGAAGCTTCCGATTAAGGAATACATCGGTGCATCCGCACAGGTTGATTCCTGTATCTATATGCCAAACCGCAGACTGTTATAAAATGGGTACATTTGCTAACCCCCTGATTATTTGAAATAACGGCAGCGCCGTTTGGACATGTATTGTCAAGATGGCTGAAAGACATCGGCTATATAAATTACAGCTATCTGCAGGAGGTATAAATATGCAACTGTTTTCTAGAAAAACAAAAAATTTTCTCAGTCAGTACGACATGCAGCCGGACAGGATCGATCTCTATGCCGACTACAAAATGTTTGTTAGCGAGATGCAAAACGGACTGACGGATCATGCGGGTTCATTGAAAATGCTGTGTACGTACATCAGAACAGACCGCGATATCCCGACCGGTGAACCTGTTATTGTAATTGACGCAGGCGGTACCAATTTCAGAGTTGCTGTGGTTACGTTTGATGGTGTCAACAACCCGTTGGTGGAAGATATGGCAACATATCCAATGCCTGGAACGACTGGCGAGATCTCGCGTAATGAGTTTTATGCATTGATTGTAAGCTATCTGGCTCCGGTCATCCACAGAAGCAATAAGATCGGTTTTTGTTTCTCGTTTCCGACATCGATCACACCTGAACGCGACGGTTTACTGATTAGCTTTTGCAAGGAAGTCAATGTGCGTGACATGAATAATGAGCTGATTGGCGCCAGCCTTAATCAGGCGTTGAAAGAAAGCGGTGTTGCCCGTGAGAAGTCCATTATTCTTCTCAATGACACAGTGGCGACGTTACTTGGCGGTAAGGCGGCATGTCCCAACCGCGTATTCGATTCTTTTGCAGGCTTAATACTTGGGACCGGCTTAAATACCTGCTATATCGAAAACAATGCAAATATTCTCAAATATCCGGATGTTGCCGGACAACCAGGTTCAACTATCATCAACATTGAGTCGGGCGGATATGACCGATTCGCGGGCGGAGAGTTTGACAGACGCCTTGATAATATGACTTCTGATCCAGGCAGGCAAAAATTTGAAAAAATGGTGTCGGGAGTCTATATTGGCAGGATCATTCTTGAAGTGCTGCACCAGGCAGCGGCAGATGGACTGTTCAGTGATAGTTGTAAGGAACGAATTGACAGACTTCAGGACCTGACAGCCAAAGAAGTTGATGACTTTTGCTACTTTCCCTATGATCATTCAAATCCGCTTGGGGAATGTGTGAAAGGTAATGCAGATTTCTCAATTGTCCGTGATATGCAAATGAATACGGGTTTCGCTTTTTCGGAAGGCAACTCTCAGCCAGAGGACGATCGTCAAATGATATATTATTTGATTGATGCTGTTTTTGAGAGGGCGGCACGGATGGTAGCGGTGAACCTGGCGGCAGTCATCCATCAATCGGGAAAAGGAACAAATCCCTGCGCACCAGTTCTCATTACGGCTGAGGGAACAACTTTTTATAAAGCAAAGCTGTTCCGCTGCAAATTGGATTATTATGTGAGGACATTTCTGAACGATCAATTGGGATTGTTTTGTGAATTTATTAAAGTTGATAATTCTACCATAATCGGCGCGGCCATTGCGGGTCTATGGGGATAAAAGTAAACGTCAGATTAACTTTGAAAGGCAGTCAGGATACGTTTTTCTTGAGACTCACAAAAGTCAGTAAATGTTCTTGGCTTCAGATTTGCTCTTGTGATTGGAAGCCACTGGGTATTAACAAATTCGGTAAGCGTTGTTTTTTCGCCGGACAGGTATCGGCTTGGTTTTAACTGCCGTTTAAAATCGATTTTAGCAGCCTCAAGGTAAGCGTCAAAGAATCACATCTTGACGTTGCTATTTGACCCGCAGATCGGCCGGCAGATCCTCAGACCACGGCATCAGCGGTTTCCAATCCTCCGCCGTATCAAAACCGCCAACCGGAATCCGCTTCAAGACGTACACCAGATAATCATAGATCTTCAGCTTATTCTCTTTGGCCGTGACGATCATGCTGTACAGCATGATCGTCACGGCCAAAGAGAACGGTCTGGATCCGTTTGCCTATCTTGTCTGGGTCTTTCACACCGCCCCGGGAACGGACATCCGCGAAAATCCCGTTGCGCTGGAACGAATCTTGCCTTTTTATGCGCCGCTATTCTGCAGTGCGGTTAAAGGTAAAGCGGCTGTTTGACGCTTACGCTATATCTACGTTTTAGCCTTGCTCAGCAGCCCCTATATAGAATAAGATTAAACCTATAAGATTAGCTGGTCTGGTTCATGAAGCAGGCCCCCGGTCTTGATCTAAAGAAGCAGGCGTAGAATGGAGGAACCAGTGAATATGGTCCCCAAAATAAAAGCTCAGTGGAAGCACCCGCTAATTGAATTATTAAAACAAAATAAAGGAAATCCAAGAACTCTAATTTTGATGGAGCCACTCTGGGGTATTCCGTATAACTTAATCGCACCTTTTGCCACACTATATATGTACATGCAAGGGATAACGGACGTTCAAATCGGACTGATTCTGTCGGTTGCTATGTTTGTTCAGGTGATTTTCTCCTTCTTTGGAGGTATAGTTACCGATAAGCTTGGGCGCAAATTTACAACAATGATGGGGGATTTCTTTGGTTGGGGTGTTGCTTGCCTGGTATGGGCTATTTCGGGTAACTTTTGGCTCTTCTTAATTGCATTTTTATTTAATAGTTTTGAGCAGGTTAACCAGACGGCGTGGTATTGCTTATTGATCGAAGATGCTGATTCCAAGGATTTATTAGGAATATATACCTGGGTGAACATAGGCGGTCTGGTTGTAATCTTCTTTGCTCCCATTTCGGGACTTCTGATAAATTCCTTAACCGTGGTTCCTGTTGTCCGAGTTTTATATATTGTTTTCGCTGTAAATATGATGATTAAAGTGATTATTACTTTTCGACATTGTGAGGAAACCCGGCAAGGAAAGATTCGTATGACTGAGACGAAAGATACCTCTGTTTTAAAGATGGTATTGGAATACAAGGATCTGATACCCAAAGTTCTGATGAATAAAGAAATTTTGAAAGCGCTTTTCGTCTCGGTAATCTTATATATAACGAATCTTATCAATATCAACTTTTTCGGCTTGTTTATAACACAAAGACTAGGCATAGCAGATCGTTATCTGGCTTTTTTCCCTATATTGAATGCGGTTGTGATGCTGATTTTCATGTTTGGAATACAGCACCGCCTGGAATCTGTGAAATTCCGGATACCTATGTGGATCGGTCTGGTATTGTATGCTGCCTGCTCGATTTTTCTGATATTTACACCCATGGGCAATATACTGTTTATTGTCATTTATGTATTTGTCGCGGCAGTGGCTAATGCCCTGGTAATGCCTCGTAAAGATGCCTTGCTCCAGCTAAACATTGATCCGAAGGAGCGAGCTCGTATTAATGCTTTAATTATGTCCTTTACCATTGCTTTTGCTTCACCATTTGGCTACTTAGCCGGATGGTTATCAAGTATTGACCGCCGCATTCCATTTGTTTTTACATTTATTATTTACATCATAGCAATCATTATCGTTGGTCGTATCCGTGATCCCGAATTTGCTAAAGAGCATAGCGAAGTTGATAATTCTGTGGCTAGTAGTACAGCTGATTAAGCATAAAGAAAGAAAAACAGACTGTTTGCCCAAAAAGTAAAAGTCAGCTTAGATTTGGAAGATCTATAGTGATGAATAACTCGATAGAAAATCAACATGTAAGGATTTCTTACATTGTTTCGGCCGCGAAAAATGACCCCCACCCCCTAATTACGAGATCTCGAACCTTGTCTTCGATTGTATCTTATCAAACTGTCCGAAATTTAACACTGATCCGGGTGTTCTTATAAAGTGTGTTTAAAAGTATACATATACAAACACCAAGAGCTTTTGGTGCATTTTTGGTGCATAAAGTTATGAGATGATAGAAAAGTTATGTATAGATATTGAAAGACAAAATCTTCAAATGGCCTGTTATCAGCGCCTTTCCGTAAAGATGATAAAAGATAAAAAAGTTAGAAAGAAGCAATATTTTCCATGGTAAGGATGAGGTCATCGGTTCGAATCTGGTTAAAGATCCATTTATATCTGGTTATGAGTTAAGTAAGCTAGTCCGCCTACTTTTAAAACACATTCCCTTAAGCAGCGATTCCGCGTGAAGCAAAGTAAGCGTCAAATTAATCGACACATGTACAGCACCGGCCAGGTATGAGAAAATCCGCACAGACGAAGTACACCAAGATCGTCGCAAGGTATCTTGAGACACCTTAAGAGACCTTGCGACAAGATACA
>Ga0209123_1000959_pt1 | contig 31832 bp, 28 predicted proteins | sample BarGraIncu00431A_FD_184500 | JGI IMG/M metagenome (GOLD analysis project Ga0209123, IMG submission 184500) | Arctic peat soil microbial communities from Barrow, Alaska, USA - Barrow Graham LP Incubations 004-31A (SPAdes) (version 2) | ecosystem: Environmental > Terrestrial > Soil > Wetlands >... | reverse complement strand
GTAAAAGTTTGATCATATTACATAATTATTTTTATATTTAATTAAAAAATGTACCCTTTCTTATTTGAATGGCATATAAAGTAGTATAAATTCAAATAAAGGAGTGAGGGTGACTTGATGGTAGAGATAGTTATTCAATATGTTTTAATACTACTATTAGTAGTAGGCCTTGGCTATTTAGTTTACTTGTTAAAGGATGACGATATAAATCTTAGGGAAGACTATTTTGGGCTTGCTTATGTAATACTTGGAAGTTTATCTGCTAATGAAGCTACACCTGAAAATGCAAAAAGAATTATTAGAATTGTTTCAGGCGTAGTTCAGTGCGTAGAAACAAACTATAAAAATAGCGAAAATGCCTTTAAAGAAGAAAAAGCTATTAGTATGGCAAAGGATGCTATTGGTTTATTGAATTTCCAAAGTAACATAGATAGTGAAAGCCTAAAATATCTTATAAGATTAGCCGCGGCAATATTGCCAGCAACTAATAAAATAACAGAGTAAAATTACAGCGAATTACGGTATTAACCGGCAGGAGAGTTTTTGTTCTGCCGGTTGTTATTTTCACAAATGAAAAATTTAGGGATTAAAACAATTAAAATTGTTTTCTGCCTCAGAGAACAGCAGGAGGAAAAGTTAATGCTAAAAACTATAGAATATGGAGAACTTGAGGGGAATTATGTATTAGTCGACGTAAGGAGTCCAGGGGAATTCAGCGAAGCAACTATAATAGGGGCAATTAATATACCCTTATTTGATGATGAAGAAAGAAAAATTATTGGTACCGTGTATACAAGGGAAAGCGTTGACAAAGCAAAAAGAATTGGCCTGGAAGTAGGATCTAAAAAATTACTCCATATTTATGATGAAATTAAGGAACTCAATAAACAATATGATAAGATTGTGTTGTTTTGCGCTAGAGGTGGAATGAGAAGTGGTGTACTTGGTATGCTACTTAGTTCCCTAGGCGTAAATATCGAGAGAATAAATGAGGGCTATAAGGGATATAGAAAGTTTGTAATTGAAAAGTTACCTGAACTTAATAATCCTGTTCAATATATTGTTTTGCATGGTAATACTGGTGTTGGAAAAACTGAAATACTTAAACAATTAGAATGTGATGGATTTGATGTTTTAGACTTAGAAGGTTTTGCGAATCATAGAGGATCTCTTTTAGGTACTGTAGGACTTGGAAAAACCACTAGTCAAAAGGCATTTGAATCTAAAATATATAATATGTTACGAGATGCTAAAAGTTCATATGTGTTTATTGAGGCAGAAAGCAAACGTATAGGAAACACTACAATACCGGATTTTATATTTGAGAAAATGAAGAGTGGAATACATTTATTTGTGGATGCTGACATTGATTTTAGAACAAATCTTATTATTGAAGAATATACAAAGTTTGAAAACTGCAATGAGGAAATAATTGAATGTTTAAAAAGACTGGAAAAATATCTCGGAGAAAAAAATGTTGACAGGTACTGTCAATCTGTTTTAAAATCAGAATATGATGAGGTAGTAAGTGAGCTTATGATAAAACATTATGATCCGATGTATATGCATACCTCCAATAAATACGATTATAAATTAAAAGTTATGGTAGTAGACATAAAAACTGCCACAAAGGAAATAGAAAATTGGTTTAAAATAATATAAAAGAATAAAAATACCAAAAAACAGAAACTAATGTTCTGTTTTTTCATTTAAAGTCCTTTACCTTTTGCGAATAAACATATAAAATAACAAATGTATAATAAAATTTTACTGGAGGATTTTTATGAGTCTTGAAAATGAAGAAATTCAAACCTATGATGTAACTGACTTAACTTCTCTAGAAAAACTAGAGCCTGTAAGGATAAGACCGGGTATGTATATAGGTTCTACAGGAAGCAAAGGGTTACATCATTGCATATGGGAAATTTTAGACAATTCTATAGATGAGATAGCTAATGGTTATGGTGATAGAGCCGAAATAATATTAAATAAAGATAAAAGTGTTACTATTGTTGATAATGGTAGGGGAATTCCTACAGGAATACATCCTATAAAAAATAAATCTGGTGTGGAAATGGTATTTACTGAGCTTCATACTGGTGGAAAGTTTAATAATAAGAATTATAAAACTTCCGGTGGACTTCATGGTGTTGGAGCTGCAGTTGTAAATGCATTATCAGAATGGCTGCTAGTTGAAATAAGTCAAAAGGGTAAAATCTTCACTCAAAGATTTGAATATTCTTATGACAAGGAGTTAAAAAGACTTATGCCAGGTACACCAGTGACTAAACTTAAAGAAATAGGGGAAACAAAAAAGACGGGTAGTAAAGTTACTTTTATGCCGGATAAAGATGTATTCACTACCCTGGAATTCAAAACAGATATCATTGATGAAAGGCTGCAAGAATTGGCCTTTCAAAATAAAGGAATTACCTTAGTTTTCATAGATAACAGAAAAGAAGGGAATCCTACAAAAGAATATCACTCAGAGCGGGGCCTTCTAGATTTTATCGATTATTTGAATGAAAGCAAAACACTTTTGCATAAGGAACCTATATTTTTCCAAGGGGAAAAAGAAATAAATGGGATACAATTATATGGCGAAGTATGCATACAATTCACTGATTCTACTACAGAATACATTGCTAGCTACGTTAACAATATACCAACTACAGAATCAGGAACTCACGAAACTGGATTTAAAACAGGAATGACAAGGGCTTTTAAAGAAGGTGCTAAAAAGCTTAATCTTTTAAAAGATAAGGATAAGGAATTTGAAGGTGACGATTTAAGAGAAGGCATGACGGCTATAGTTAGAATTAAAATAAGCAATCCAATCTTTGAAGGTCAGACTAAAAGCAAACTAGGAAATAATGAGGCATATAGCATGATGAATGAATTATGCTTTGTTAAAATTTCAGAGTGGATAGAGGACAATAAAGAAATGGCCACTAATTTAATAAGTAATGCTATTTCTGCCGCATCAAGGCGAGATAAAATAAAGAAAATAAATGAAGCTGAAAGAAAAAAAATAGGTAAGGGCGCAGCTCCTCTTGCAGGGAAGATTGCAGTATGTACAATAAAGGATTCGGAATTTACAGAATTTATAGTGGTGGAGGGAGACTCAGCTGGTGGAAGTGCAAAGCAAGCCAGGGATAGAAGGTTCCAAGCTATAATGCCTTCAAAAGGTAAAATTATGAATACTGAAAAGCAAAAGTTAGAAAATGTTCTGGCTAGTGAGGAGTTGAAAATATTTAACACTGCCATTGGAACGGGAGTTTTAGAAAATTATCATGAAAAAGATTTAAAATATGGTAAGATAATTATTTTAAGTGATGCGGATGTTGATGGATATCATATTAGAACCCTATGGATGACTTTTATTTATAGATATATGAGACCACTAATAGCCAATGGTCATCTTTATATGGGGATGCCTCCACTTTATAAAGTTTATAAGAATGGTAAAAATGGTGAAGTGGCAAAATATGCTTATAGTGATGAAGAATTAGTTCAGACTAAAAAAGAAATTGGAAAAGGTGCCCTTATCCAAAGGTATAAGGGTCTTGGAGAAATGAATCCAGATCAACTTTGGGATACTACACTAAACCCAACAACTAGGACATTGCAGCAGGTTACTATAGAAGATGCAGCAAAGGCAGAGAAGATGGTTTCGCTTCTAATGGGTGATGTGGTTGCACCTAGAAAGAATTACATGTATAAATATGCTGAGTTTTAGCAAGGGGGATTTATTAAATGGCAAAAAAATTTGACGTACCTAAAGACAATAATATAATAATGACTCCTATAGAAGAAGCAATGCCAGATAACTACCTTCCATATGCCGTGGAGGTTGCCCGGGATAGAGCACTACCAGATGTACGAGATGGCTTAAAACCAGTACATAGAAGGATTCTTTATGGAGCATATATGCTAAAGGCCTTTCCAGACAAGCCTTATTATAAATCAGCAAGAATAGTTGGAGATATTCTTGGTAAATACCATCCCCATGGAGATAGTTCAGTTTATGGAGCAATGGTAATACTAGCCCAAGAATTTGCTACAAGAAAACCATTAATAGATGGTCATGGAAATTGGGGAAGCCAAGATGGGGATAATGCAGCTGCTATGCGTTATACAGAAGCAAGGCTTTCACCTATTGCGCTTGAAATGATAAGGGATATTGATAAAGGCGTTGTGGAAATGGTAGATAATTATTCTGATACAGAAAAGGAACCCTCCGTGCTACCATCAAGATATCCTAATTTGCTGGTAAATGGAACCTTTGGTATAGCGGTAGGAATAGCAACAAATATACCACCTCATAACCTAGGAGAAGTAATTGATGGATTACTAGCTTATGCTGATAATGAGGAAATTACAACAAAACAGCTTATGAAATATATTAAAGGACCAGATTTACCAACAGGAGGCATTTTAATAGGTAAAAATGCTATAGAATCTGCCTACGAGAGTGGAGAAGGCAAAGTAACACTACGTGCTAAAATGAAAATTGAAACATTAGAAAATGGTAAACTTGGCGTAGTTATTACGGAGTTTCCATACAGGAAAAATAAGGCGAAGTTACTTCAATCTATTTCTGATATGACAGCAGATAAAAAACATGCAAAAGCGCTTGAGTCTATTATAGATATTAGAGATGAATCAGATAGAAGTGGACTTAGATCTGTAATTGAATTTAAAAAGTCCACAGATAAGGAAACTGCTACTAAGGTACTTAAATATTTATTGAAGAAAACAGAACTTCAATGTAATTTACCTTTTAATATGGTAGCACTGGCTAATGGAAAGCCTCAAACTATGGGGCTTAAAACCATATTAATGCATTATTTAAATCACCAAAAGGATGTTGTTACTAAAAGGACTCAAAGTGAACTAGCAGTTGCAGAAAATAGATTTCATATTGTAGAAGGATTTATTAAGGCCGTTGATGTAATGGATGAAATTATTGTAATAATTAGAGGTTCAAAATCTAAAAAGGACGCTGGCGAAAACCTTATTAGTAGGTTTGATTTTTCTACAATTCAAAGTGATGCAATACTTGAACTTATGTTATACAGGCTTACAGGCCTTGAAATAAAAATATTTTTAAAGGAATATAAAAAACTGGAAGCATTAATTAAGGGGTATAAAAAAATTCTTGAAAATGAGAAGGAACTTCTGAAAGTAATAAAAACAGAGATCTCAGAAATCAAAGAAAAATATGATGATCCTAGGCGTTCGGAAATAATTGAGGATGATAACGAAGCTAAAATAGATGTGGAAGATTTTATCATGGTAGAGGATGTTATGATAACACTATCTAACGATGGTTATATAAAAAGAGTGCCTATGAAATCCTATAATAGGTCTAATACTAATATAGAGGATATAGAGTATAGAGAAGGCGATTTTAATACATATTTAATTGGAACAAATACTAAAGATACCTTAATGATTTTTACTGATTTAGGAAATATGTATCAATTAAGAGGCGATTTAGTTCCGGAATATAAGTGGAAGGAAAAAGGCGAAAGACTTGATACCCTACTTCGAGGTATAGATTTAACAAAAGAGAAGATTGTAGATACTTTTTCAACTGAAAAATTATCATCGTCTAAGGAATTTATATTCTTTACTAATAAAGGTAATATAAAGAAAACAGAGTTAGATAAATTTATTACGAGTTATACTAAATTATCTGCTTTAAGGCTAAGAGAAAATGAAAAACTTCTTCATGTTAGGTTAATGGAAAAGGAAAGGCAAGAAAACTTCTTTACGGTATTAACTAAACAAGGGTTAGAATTCTCTGTGGAAGAACCTATACTTGAAAATATTGATAGAAGTGCAGTGGGTACTCAGTTATTTAATCTCACAACAGAGGATGAAGTGGTGAAAATAGATTTTGCTGAGGGTTATGATTATAAAGAATTTTACATTAGTTTAAATACAAAAGGCGCAATAAAAGTATCTAGTAGGAAAACTAATACACATTTAAGTACCTATACTAAATCTTCTTCTACGTTGCTTATATTTACAGAAAAAGGCGCAGTCCATAAATTACCTAGCTATATGATTCAGAATATTGATAAGAACAGTATATGCATTAACACCTTACTCGACAATTTCAATATTGATGATAAAATAGTAGACATTGCGTCCATTGATAATTTTAATGAAGAAATAAGTATATATTTCTTTACAAAAAAAGGATTTACAAAACGAACTAAACTTTGTGAATTAGAAGGTGATTTCTTCGGGGCTATGGTCTATAAACTAAAAACAGAAGAAGATAAATTGACCTTTGTAAAAATTAACAGAGATAGTGAGGATAAAGATATACTAATGGTTACAAAAAAGGCAATGTGCATAAGATTTAATGTGAATACTATTAATTTTATGGGAAAAATTGCATCAGGGGTAACGGGAATAAGCTTAAGAGATGATGATGAAGTAATATTTGTAGATTTGGTCCATTCAGTGACAAAAAAAGACCAAGGTACTAATGAAATAGCTGTCACCTCTGAGGAAAATTTGTGTTTAACTGTGAGTTCTATTAAAGGCGAAAAGAAGACTATAAGACTACAGGATATAAACGTTCAGAATAGGGCAGGTAGAGGTAAAAATTTAACAAATGCACTAATCGACGATTATGTAGAGGATGTTACTTTATCATCTGAAGAAAAATAACAAGTCAAAGATTTTTTTAAAAAAATAAAAAGACACGCAATAAAAAGTTAAATAACTTATTTTAGCGTGTTTTCTTTTTATTGAAAACGAAAAATTTATTAATTAAAAAACCAAGTAAACCTACAGTCATAGAATCTATTAGAATACATATGTTAAACCAAAGGTGGTTTAATTTCACTATGTTTGCGACCCTATGTATATGATGAATTAGTGGATTGTGACCTGTTAATAAAACCAACAAAAAACTATTTATAATCATAATAACAAATAGTACAGAGGCATATTGAAAATAAGCATTTTTATGTGAAGTTTCTTGAAAAGTGAACTTCTTATTTAATTTATAACCACAAATTGAATAAACGCAGAAAGCTATGAAGTTAAAAACAAATAACATTTTTCCATGAGTAATTCCTGTGGTATAGGAAAGAAGGTTTAATATGGAAAATTCTATTATCATGTTAGTAGCGCCAACTAGTGCATACTTAATAAGTTGAGTTATGGACCGCATTTTTTTATGTTTATTATTCATAGAATATTATTCTTAAAAATAAAATATGTTTAAGAAATTAGTCACCGCCTTTTTAATAAAAAGAATATTGCCATTTGCCACACACATTAGTCTACAACAAAAAAATCAAAAATAATACAAAAATAATAAAATAAAAAAATGAAGGTGATTAAATGAAGAAAATAATCTTTGAAAATGGAGTAAAGTTATTATATAAGAAAGCAGAGAATAATTTAACTTCTTTTACCATAGGTTTTAATGCAGGAGCTAATCGTGAGGGAAAAGATGAACTCGGAATTGCTCACGTTGTAGAGCATATGCTTTTTAAAGGTACCGCTTCTCGCACTGAATATCAAATTAATAAATTATGTGATGAAACCTTTGGATTTTGCAATGCAATGACTAATTATCCTTACGCCGTATATTATGGTACCACCTTAGATGAAGATTTTGAAAAGGGCTTTGAAATTTACTCAGATATTCTTTTGAACCCTTCTTTTCCAAATGATGGATTCAAAGAGGAAATAGATGTAATTAGCACAGAATTAAAGGAATGGAAAGATGATTCCAACCAGTTTTGCGAAGACTCCATGCTTTATAATGGGTTTAACATGCGAAGAATTAAAAATTTAATTATAGGTACAGAAGAATCCATTCGTTCCATAACCATTAGCAAAATTAAAAATTTTTATAACCAATACTATACTTCAGATAATTGCAGTGTTAGTGTAATATCTTCAATGAGTTTTAATATTGTTTCAGACATAGTGGAAAAGTATCTTTGTAATTTTAATAGTAAATCATTTAATGAAGACACTCAGCAGATAATATACGAGAAAAATAATCCAGGCATCTATTTCCAATATAGAGATGACTTGCAAGGTGCCAAAATTCAATATTGCTTCCCAATTCATGATTTAAATGACAGAGAGATTAGTGCGCTAAAGCTATTTAACTTAGTCTTCGGAGAAGGTACAAGCAGTATACTATATGATGAAATTAGGACTAAGAGAGGTCTTGTCTATGATATAAACAGTAAAATTAAAAATGAGACAGGAATAAAGCTTTTTACTATTTCCTTAGGTACATCCTATGAAAATGTATATCAGACTATAGAAATTATTAATAATCAAATTGAAGAAGTTAAAAAATCAAAGGGCTATTTTGAAAAGGCATGCCTTTTAAAACTGTGTAAAAGTTACAAATTAAGAAGGATGCTAGCCATAGAGAAATCTATTCAAACTAGTATGAATTTATGTGTATATGAAATTATGTATGGAGATGGTTCAGTAATTTTTTCTGAATTTAAAGTAATGGAAAAGATAAATGAGGTGGAAATAATGAAAGTAGTAAATAGAGTACTCGTGAATGCTACTATTCAAGTTCTTATGCCTAGCGTAAAAAAATAATTAATTAGGAGATAAATATGGAGAAAAGATGGTTAATAAGAAATACCTCTAAAGACATTAGCTCCCTTGCAAAAGATTCTGGGGTAAGCGAGGTAGTAGCTAAAATTTTAATTAATAGGGGATTTCATAATAAAATAGATATAAAAAAATTTATGAGGGCCAGTATTGAGGATTTATATGATCCATTTTTAATGAAAGATATGGAAAAAGCTACAGAGCTAATTGCACTAGCTATTGAAAACAAGAAAAAAATAGTGGTATATGGAGATTATGACGCTGATGGTGTTACTAGTACTGTCATAATGTATAAGGCATTAAAGCAATGTGGTGCACAGGTGGGATACTATGTTCCGGATAGGGAACTTGAGGGTTATGGTATAAACAGTGATAGGATAAGGAAACTAAGGGTTGAAGATTTTACAGTGATTTTAACTTGTGATAATGGAATCGCTGCAACAGATCAGGTTAAATTGGCAAAAGAACTAGGAATGACTGTTATAATAACTGATCATCACGAGTTATCTTTTGAAGAAGATAGCACAGGCGCGAGAACTTTCAAAATTCCACAAGCGGATGCAGTTATTAATCCAAAACAAGTGGACTGTAATTATCCTTTTAAACAATTGTGTGGAGCAGGTATTGCACTTAAATTTGCACAAGCACTATATATAAAACTTGGAATTAATGTGGAACTCGTAAAGGAATTTATAGAAATAGCAGGAATAGGGACTATTTGTGATGTGGTAGATTTGATCGACGAGAACAGAATAATTGCTAAAAATGCCTTAGGAATGTTAACAAATACAAAAAATCTTGGTTTGAAATGTTTAAAGGAAATATTGAACATTTGTGATAAAGAGATAAAATCCTATCATGTTGGGTTTCAAATAGGACCCTGCATAAATGCTACAGGAAGATTAGAGTCAGCAGCTATTTCAGTGGAACTACTTTTATGTGAAGAGGAAACTAAAGCAGTGGAACTCGCTAAAACATTATTTGAACTTAATAAAAAAAGACAAGACATGACAACGCAAAATGTGGAACAGGTAATAGAACTTATAGAGCATTCTACTTTTAAAAATGACAAAGTATTAGTGATTTATAAAGATACTATTCATGAGAGTATCGCAGGAATAGTAGCAGGGCGTGTTAGGGAAACTTTCAATGTGCCAACAATAATATTAACTAATGGAAAAGAAAACCCTAAAGGTTCAGCAAGATCTATTGAGGAATATAATTTATTTGAAGAATTAATAAAATGTGAAGAGTTACTTTTAAAATTCGGAGGGCATCCAATGGCTGCAGGTCTTTCTATAAAAGAGGAAAATATAGAAAAATTAAGGCAAAAGCTAAATTTAATTTGCAAGCTAACAGATGAAGATATTATTCCTAAAGTAAGAATAGATGAAAGAATGCCACTAAATAAAATAAATTATGGAATAATTGAAGAATTAGAGCTTTTAGAGCCCTATGGTAAAGGCAATCCATCACCACTACTTGCTGAAAAGAACATACCAGTATTAAAGATAGATATATTAGGCAAAAGTGCTAATACAATAAAAATAAAATTTTTAATGCCAAAAACAAATAGAACAATTGATGGGATATTTTTTAATAGAGTAGATGAATTTATGGAGATGTTAAAAAACTCCTATGGTGAAGACTATATGAACTATGTAGAGAGTCCAAGAGGAATGAAATTAGATTTAATTTTCACACCTCAAATTAATGAGTACAATGGGCATAAATCTATTCAATTAAAAATCATTGAATTTAAACTCAGTTAAATCATTAAATTATTAAAGACACATAGACCGAGGCCTATGTGTCTTTATTATATTTTAGCTATTATTATAAATTTTCTTCGTACTGTTGTACCATTTTTTTAACCATTTCTCCGCCAACAGAACCACATTCCCTTGAAGTTAAATCACCGTTGTAATCTGTAAAATTAACACCTAGTTCTTTTGCAGTTTCCATTTTAAATTTATTTAATCCGGCTTTAGCTTGAGGTACTAATTTTCTGTTTGACATTTGTGAATCACTCCTTTTATATTTTATTTTTGTTATGATAATATCTTGTGCAGAATACTTGAAAAATATAATAGAATATTGGTGGGAAATAAGGCAAGTTAATTTTTTTATGTTTATATGATTTTAGGTAAGACATCAAAATTAAAAGGTATATGACTAGCATATACCCTTTAACAACTAATTTAAATATTATAGATTTTTTTCGTATTGTTCTACCATTTTTTTAACCATTTGTCCGCCTACAGAACCGTTTTGTCTAGAAGTAAGATCTCCATTGTATCCATTAGTTAAATTAACTCCAACTTCTTGAGCAGCTTCCATTTTAAATTTGTTTAACCCTTCTCTAGCTTGTGGTACTAATGTTCTATTTGACATTATTAATTCCTCCTTTTCTAATTTGTTTTGTGTTATGATAGTATCTTGTGCAGAAATTTAAAATATATTATAGAGTATTGAAGGAAAATAAGGCAAGTACAAGATTTTAGATTAATTGTTGCTATTATATGAAAAATATTAATTAATTGAAAAATAATTACATATTTACTCTTATTTAATGAAATTAAAAAAATCACATATAATAATATGATTTAAGATAAAAATATCATTATTAAAAGGTATATGGCTGGCATATACCTCTTAACCTTATTTAAATTTTAAATTATAGATTTTTTTCGTATTGCTCAACCATTTTTTTAACCATTTGTCCGCCTACGGAACCATTTTGTCTTGAAGTAAGATCTCCATTATAACCATTCTTTAAACTAACTCCAACTTCTTGAGCAGCTTCCATTTTAAATTTGTTCAATCCCTCTCTAGCTTGTGGTACTAATGTTCTGTTTGCCATTTTAATTCCTCCTTTTTTAATTTAGTGTTTATTTGTATGATAGTAGTTTATCCCGGTATACAATTTTTATAATAGTGAGTTGAAGGATAGTATTGAAAATTATATACTGGTTAGAAAATTATGGATAACACGATTTTCAATAAAGAGTAGAACTTTTTATCGTAATTGGTATATAATAATGTAGAATAAACTGAGTAAAGCATGTTTTTTAAAGGAGTGTTAAAGTGGAAAAGCACAAAATAATAATGACTGGTGGAGGTTCAGCAGGACATGTAACACCAAATCTTGCACTAATACCAAAACTTAAAATGTTAGGTTATGAAATCCAATATATTGGAACAAAAGAGGGCATTGAAAGAAAAATAATAGAGGGAGAAAATATAAAATATTATCCTATTTCTAGTGGGAAACTTAGAAGATATTTCGATATGAAAAATTTTTCTGATCCACTAAAAGTAATTAAGGGCATTTTTGAGGCAAAAAAAATAATGAAAATTGAAAAACCAGATATTGTTTTTTCTAAGGGCGGGTTTGTTTCTGTACCGGTGGTACTTGCTGCATACTGGAGCAAGGTGCCAGTTATAGCACATGAATGTGATATGACCCCAGGTCTTGCTAATAAAATAGCAGCGCCATATTGTACAAAAGTATGTGTAACTTTTCCAGAAGCCTTAAATGAAATAAAAAATGGAAAAGGTGTTGTAACTGGTAATCCTATAAGGCGAGAATTATTTCTAGGAAGCAAATTAAAGGCTAAGGAAATATGTGGTTTTAAAAATGAAAAACCAATATTGCTAGTGATTGGTGGTAGCTTAGGATCTAAAGTTATAAATGAAGCAATACGCACAAAGCTTGAAAAATTGATTTTGAAGTATAATATTATTCATATCTGCGGCAAGGATAATATTGATAAATCCCTCCAAAACAAAAATGGCTATGTACAATTTGAATATGTAAAGGATGAATTACCTCATTTATTGGCTGCTGCGGATATTGTGGTATCAAGAGCAGGAGCAAATGTAATTTTTGAACTTTTAGCACTAAGAAAACCTAATTTATTAGTTCCACTATCTGCCAGCGCCAGCAGAGGGGATCAAATACTTAACGCTAGATCTTTTGAAAAAAGCGGGTATAGTATGGTTATTCAAGACGAAGAGTTAACTCCTGAATATTTACAAATGAAGATTAATGAACTTTATAATGATTCAGAAAAATATATCGTGAATATGAAGAAAAGTAATGCTGAAAATAGCATTGATTTAATAGTTAATTTAATAGAAAAATATAGAAAAAGATAGAAAAAGGTAAAAAAAGATGAAGAAGGTAAAATTTCTTCATCTTTTTCTATTTTAAATATTATTTATTATATAAAAAAGCTAAAAAAAGCGTAAACTGTAATTATAAGAATATATCCTTGTTTATTATATAAAAAAAATAATATAAATTAAAGGAGAATAAGATGGAAATTAAATTTTTTGGCGCAGCAGAGTGTGTTACTGGTTCATGCCATATGCTAAAGATAGGAGACAAAACTATTTTATTGGATTGTGGATTATATCAAGGACGGGATGGAGATGGAGGTAAAAACGAAAATTTTGGATTTAACCCAGAGGAGATAGATTTAATGATATTATCCCATGCACACATAGATCATAGTGGCAGAATTCCACTACTATATAAGAGTGGATTTAAGGGTAAAATTTTATGCACAAAAGCTACTAAAGAGCTATGCCAGGTGATGCTTCCAGATAGTGGTCATATTCAGGAGATGGAAGTTGAATGGAAAAATAAGAAACTTATAAGAAAAGGGCTAGAGCTTATGGAGCCTTTGTATACTTCAAAAGATGCAGAAGAGTGTTTAAAGCTTTTTGAAAGTTATCATTATAATGAGCAAATAAAACCTTTCGAGGGCTTAACAATTGTCTTTGTGGATGCAGGGCATTTATTAGGGTCGGCTATTATAGAACTACAAGTGGAAGAAAAAGAAGCAGCACCTGTAAAACTTGTTTATAGTGGCGACTTAGGTAATGTTAACATTCCACTTATAAATGATCCTACATTTATAGAAAGTGCAGATTATGTAATTATGGAAACTACTTATGGAGACAAAGTACATAAGGATTTTAAAGATGTATTAGAAGAACTCGCCGATATAGTAAAGGAAACTTTTGATAGAGGGGGAAATGTTTTAATTCCATCTTTTGCAGTAGGTAGAACCCAAGAGGTTATATATGCCTTGAATAATTATTTTGATGAGGATAAGCTTAAAAATCTCTCTGTGGTTGTGGATAGCCCTCTAGCAGAAAAAGCAACAAGAATTTTTGAGAATAACAGAGAAGATTTTGATTCTGAGGCAAAAGAGATGGAAAAACATGATAATGATATTCTGGGTTTCGAAGGACTTAAGTTTACTCATTCCCCGCAGGAGTCTATGAAATTAAATGAGGTACAAAAGGGAATGGTAATAATATCTACTAGTGGAATGTGTGATGCAGGTAGAATAAAACATCATTTAAAGCATGGTCTATGGAGAAGTGAAAATTCTATAGTATTTGTAGGATACCAAGCTGAGGGGACCCTAGGTAGAAAAATTTTGGATGGGAATAAAATGGTTAAAATTTTTGGAGAAGATATTTCCGTTGTAGCATCAATATATAATTTGCAAGGGCTTTCTGGCCATGCAGATAGAAATGGTCTAATTAATTGGATAGACCATATGAAGATAAAACCTAAACGTATTTTTCTTGTACATGGTGATAGCGATGCTCAAAAGAGCTTTAAGGAATTATTAGATTCAAAAGAATACACTTCTGTAATTGTTAAACCTATGGAAGAATATAAGTTATAAGGAATTTGATGAAATTTAGCGAAAACTAGATGTAATATACTTAATTAAGGAGTTATTACAGTATAATAGAATATTTATACATTATTCATAACAAAGAACTTGAATATTTTTGATTTTGATGTATAATTAAGGGGTAATAAAAACTATCTATTAATATGGAAGTATGAGGTGATAGTAATGAAAAAATTAACAATAATTTATTGGAGCAACAATGGAAATGTTGAAGTTCTAGCTAATCACATAGCTAAGGGTGCAACGAAAGCAGGAGCAGAAGTACTAGTTAAACTAGTTAGTGAAGCTACTGTGGAAGATGTAACTAGGGCAGATGCAGTTGCTTTTGGAAGTCCATCAATGGATAACAATAGAATAGAACAAACGGAAATGCAACCTTTCATTGATAAATTCAAATTGGTTCCAATTAACAACAAAGTTACTGGATTATTTGGATCTTATGGATGGGATGATGGCGAATTTATGAACAAATGGGTAAGTCAAATGAAGGATTATGAGTTTAATGTTATACAAAACTTAACCGTTAATGAAGCACCAACTAAAGAGCAACTAGTTGAAGCTGAAGAAATGGGAAAAAATTTAGTTAAATAACATTTAATTATGAAAATTTGTAAGCTATGTAATTTATAGATTATTTATAAATCGCATAGTTTGTAATTTGAATAAAAGCTTTTTACATGGTCAAACTAAACAGGAAAATGTTAAAAATAGCTTTATTAAGCTTTGTAACGCTTTTTTATAATATTATTAATGAAAGAAGGTTTATTAATGAGGAAAATGAAAACAATGGATGGTAATACAGCAGCAGCACACGTGGCTTATGCATATACTGACGTGGCAGCGATCTACCCAATAACACCATCTTCAACAATGGCAGAGTATTGTGATGAATTAGCAGCTAAAGGAACAAAAAATGTATTTGGTCAAAAAGTTAAAATTATGGAAATGCAATCTGAAGCAGGAGCTGCAGGAGCAGTTCATGGTTCACTTCAAACAGGAGCTTTAACTTCAACATTTACATGTTCACAAGGATTATTGTTAATGATTCCAAATATGTACAAAATAGCTGGAGAACTTTTACCAGGAGTATTCCATGTAGCTGCAAGAGCATTAACTACTCATGCACTTAATATTTTTGGAGATCATCAAGACGTAATGGCTACAAGACAAACAGGATTTGCTCTACTTGCATCAGGCAGTGTACAAGAAGTAATGGACCTTTCACCAGTTGCTCATTTAACAGCTATTGAAGGAAAAATTCCTTTTGTAAACTTTTTTGACGGATTTAGAACATCTCATGAAATACAAAAAATTGAAACTTGGGATTATGATACTCTAGCAAGTCTTATAAATGAAGAATCATTAGAATCATTTAGAAATCATGCACTTAATCCAGAGCACCCTGTGACTCGTGGAACAGCACAAAATCCAGATATATATTTCCAAGGAAGAGAAGCTTCAAACTCATACTATGATGCACTTCCAGGAAAAGTTGAAACATATATGGGAAAAATAAATTCATTAATCGGAACTGACTACCATTTATTTAATTATTATGGTGCACCAGATGCTGATAGAATAATAATAGCAATGGGATCAGTTTGTGATACAATCGAAGAAACTATAGATTACTTAAATGCAAAAGGAGAAAAGGTTGGAGTACTTAAGGTACATCTTTACAGACCGTTCTCATTAGACCATTTCTTTAAATATATACCTTCTACAGTTAAAAAAATATCAGTACTCGATAGAACTAAAGAACCAGGATCAATTGGAGAACCATTATTCCAAGATGTTAGAAGTGCTTATTATGATAAAGAAATCAAACCAGTTATAATTGGCGGAAGATATGGACTCGGTTCAAAAGATACTACTCCAGCTCAAATCGTTGCTGTTTATGAAAACTTAAAAGCAGCTTCTCCTAGAAATGGATTTACTATTGGAATAGTTGATGATGTTACTAATACTTCACTTACAACTGGAACAGAAATAACAACTACTCCTGAAGGAACAAAAGAATGTAAATTCTGGGGACTAGGATCAGATGGTACTGTTGGAGCTAACAAGAGTGCTATAAAAATCATAGGAAACCATACAAATATGTATGCTCAAGCATACTTTGCATATGATTCTAAAAAATCAGGTGGAATAACAATTTCTCACTTAAGATTTGGTAAGAAAGCTATAAAATCAACATATTTAATTAGTTCTGCAAACTATGTTGCTTGTGGTAATCAATCTTATGTATATAAATATGATGTTTTAAAAGGAATTAAAGATAATGGAACATTCCTATTAAACTGCATATGGAATATGGAAGATTTAGAGAAAAATTTACCAGCATCAATGAAAAAATATATTGCTACTCATAATATTAACTTCAACACTATCGATGCTGTTGGAATAGCTCAATCAATAGGTCTTGGCGGAAGAACTAACATGATAATGCAATCTGCTTTCTTTAAACTTGCAGACATTATTCCTGTAGAAGATGCAGTTAAGTACCTTAAAGAAGCAGTTATTTCATCATATGGTAAAAAAGGTGAAAAAGTTATTAACATGAACAATGCTGCAATAGATAAAGGAATTGAATCAGTTGTTAAGATTAATGTACCTGAAAGCTGGAAACAAGCTAAAGATGAAAATGATACTTCAAAAGAAGCTAGACCAGATTTCGTTAAAAATATAGCTGATGTAATGAACAGACAAGAAGGAGACTCTCTACCTGTTTCAGCATTTGTTGGAATAGAAGATGGTACTCTTCAACCAGGAACAGCTGCTTTCGAAAAAAGAGGAATTGCTGTTAATGTACCAGATTGGCAAATAGACAAATGTATACAATGTAACCAATGTGCATATGTATGCCCACATGCTGTAATAAGACCTTTCTTAGCAACTGACGCAGAACTTAAAAATGCTCCAGAAAGCTATGAAAGCAAAAAAGCTACTGGTGGAAAGAATTTTGAAGGTCTAAATTTCACTATGGGTATAAGTCTTGAAGATTGTACTGGTTGTGGTAACTGTGCTGAAGTTTGTCCTGCAAAAGAAAAAGCACTAGTTATGAAACCATATGCAACACAAGAATCAAAAATTAAAAATTGGAAATTTGCACAATCATTATCTAAAAAAGAAAACCCAATGGGAACTGCAACTGTTAAGGGAAGTCAATTTGAAAAACCATTAATGGAATTCAGTGGAGCTTGTGCTGGATGTGGAGAAACACCATACGCTAGACTTATTACTCAATTATTCGGAGATAGAATGTTAATAGCTAATGCTACAGGATGTTCTTCAATTTGGGGAGGTAGTTCACCAGCATCACCATATACAGTTAATGAATGTGGAAAAGGACCAGCTTGGGCTAACTCATTATTTGAAGATAATGCTGAATTTGGATTTGGAATGTTCCTTGGAACTAGCCAATTAAGAGATAAGCTTGAATTGTCAGCTACTAGGGCATTAACACTAAACACAAGCGATGCATTAAAAACAGCTATTAATGAATGGATTGAAAACAAACAAGATGCAGAAGGTTCAAAAGCTGCAACAGCTAAAATGTTACCAATGTTAAATGATGAAAAAGACAATAATGAAGCATTGAAAGAAATATTTAGTAAAAGAGATCATTTAGTTAAAAAGTCTCAATGGATATTTGGTGGAGACGGTTGGGCTTATGATATAGGATTTGGTGGAGTTGATCATGTATTAGCATCTGGCGAAGATGTAAATATATTTGTAATGGATACAGAAGTATATTCTAATACAGGAGGTCAATCTTCAAAATCTACTCCAACTGCAGCTATAGCTAAATTTGCAGCAACAGGTAAGAAAACTAAGAAAAAAGATTTAGGTATGATGGCAATGAGTTATGGTTATGTTTATGTTGCTCAAATAGCAATGGGTGCTGATAAAGCTCAGACATTAAAAGCTATAAAAGAAGCAGAAGCTTATAAAGGACCATCACTTATAATTGCTTATGCTCCATGTATCAATCATGGTATCAGAGTTGGTATGGGTTGTACACAACTAGAAACTAAGAGAGCTGTTGAAGCTGGATATTGGGGTATGTTTAGATTTAATCCAGAATTAAAAGAAGCAGGAAAGAATCCATTTATATTAGACTCTAAAGAACCAACTACTTCATTTAGAGAATATTTAATGGGCGAAGTAAGATATTCTTCACTTGCAAAAATGTACCCAGAAACAGCAGAAGCATTATTTGTTAAAACAGAGAAAGATGCTATGGAAAGATTAGCTGGTTACAAAAAACTTGCTAACCAAGAATAGTATTTAAGATCCTATTTAAAATTGCAAAGTCAAAGGAAGATGAATTAAATTTCATCTTCCTTTGTAATTAAAATACTTAATAAAAAGATTTAACAATAACTTAACAATAATTTTTTTGAAAAACTCTATTAATATTTTGAAATTAAGGGTAGAATATAAAATATACTGAAATGTAGGAGGTAACACATTATGAATGAAGATAAAAAAATAACTTCCGTATCTGAAGAAAATGAAGGCTGTGGATGTGGAGACAATCATGGTTGCGGATGTGGTTCAAATGACCAAGAAAATGAAGGTTGTGGATGCGGTGGTCATGATCACGATGAACACGAGGGTTGCGGTTGCGGCTGTGGAGAAGGCGAAGCACTAACAGTAGATTTAGAAGATGAAAATGGTAATGTAGTTCCATGTGAAATAGTAGATGGATTTACTTATAAAGATAATGAATACGCATTAGTTCAAAATCCTGAGGACGATTCAATATATCTTTTCAAAGTAATTGGAGACGAAGAAACAGGCGAACTAGTTATTCCTGAAGATGAAGAATTCGCAGAAGTAACTGCATATTATGAAGAAATGATTAAAGAAGAGAAATAGTTTACTAAAAGAGTCGTTGCAAATGCAACGGCTCTTTTTAAACTAAAAAAAGGCATTAATAATAACCTTATGGTAACAATATTAATATTGTTATTATAAGAGTACAATAGGAGTAGCCAAAGAGTTTTAAAGCATATTTATAGGAGGAAACCATTATGAGTGAAAAATTAGCTATATTTGATGTGGATTATACACTAACAAAAAGAGAGACTTTAGTAGAATTCTATTTTTTTATGATGAGAAAGAATCCTAGATTATTAAAATATCTACCAAAAAGTATATATTCATCTATTTTTTACGCTTTGAAGATCCATGATGCTTCAAGAGTAAAGAAAACCTTTATACGATTTATTGATGGTATAGAGGAAAATGAAATGAGAAAAATTGTCAAGGAATTTTATGAAAAGCGGTTAAGTAAAATATTATATAATGATGCTATTGTGATGATAAATAAGATGAAAGCAGAGGGATACAAAATCTATTTAATTTCTGCCTCTGCTGAATTCTATTTAAATGAGCTCTACAACATAGAGGGAGTAGATAAAGTAATTGGAACAAGGTTTACCCTAGAGAATGGATTACATAGAAATGAAATATTAGGGGAAAATTGCAAAGGGGAAGAAAAAGTTAAAAGACTAAAACAAGTGTTGAAAAATGAAAACATTGAAGTGGACTTTGAGAGCTCCTATATGTTTTCGGATTCTCTATCAGATTTACCACTTTTTAATTTAGTAGGACACCCTTACTTAATAAATTTTAGAAAAACACATGATAAAATAGAAATTTTAAAATGGAAATAAAAATTTTAATTATTATAATTAAAGAAAATTAAAAGGGGGATTTACATATGGACAAGTGCATAAATGAATACTTTTTATTTGGAAAGGAATTTAAGAATTGCGAAGAATTTGAAAAGTATAATATCAGTTTAGGAAAATCACTATACGAAGTTATAAGGATAAGCGATGGAATGCCAATTTTTCTTAGGGAACACTTAAGTCGTTTAGAAAATTCTGCTCAAATTATGAAATATAATTTGAGTATAACATTGGATGAAATTATAAATGGAATTCTGGAATTAATTCATAAGAATAATATTTGTGACGGGAATTTAAAATTAGTTATAAATTATCAGCCTAACAACACATTAGATGAAAGATTTTTAGCATATTTCATGCCTCATTCATACCCAACAAAGCAGCAATACGCAGAGGGTGTAAAAACTATAACTTATCATGGTGAACGAACTAATCCTAATGCTAAGGTTATAAATAGTGACTTTAGAGAAAAAGTAAACAAGAAAATTAAAGATATGAGTGCATATGAGGCAATACTCGTGGATGATGCTGGGTTTATTACTGAAGGTAGTAAATCTAATATTTTTATGGTTATAGGCTCTAAAGTTATAACTTCAAAAGTTGAGAATGTTTTACCGGGTATAACAAGGCAATTTATTATAAAAGCTTGCGAAAAGTTAAATATAGTAGTCGAAGAAAGAAACTTCCATGAAAGAGATATTGAATCCTTAACGGGACTTTTTATTTCTGGAACCTCACCAAAGGTGCTACCAATAAAGAGTGTGGACCAGTTTTCTTTTAATTCCTCAACAAATCCAATAGTAAATTCAATAATGTTGGGGTTTGAGGCAGAATTAATTGAGGATAAACAGAAAATTGTAAAGTTTCTTTACAATAGGTCGATAAATAAATAAAACATTCAACATGTTAAGCAAAAGAATAGAAGAATTATGGTATAATTTTTCTAAAGAAAGAGGTGGTATAATTGGTGACTAAAGCATGTGACAAGAAATTCCAAGGCTCAAATGTTCAGGAATGTTTAAGTCGTGCAAGTTTTAGTTTGGGGGTTCCAGTAGAACAGCTAAAATACTCAATATTAGAGGAGAAAAATGGTTTTTTTAAGAAACACGCTGTAATTTCTATTGATGCTATAGAAGTTTTAAATGATGATGACATTAATGAAGAAGATTCCCTTGAAAAAGATGTTTTAAAAAAAGATGATCTTAAAGAAGATATTTCTAAAAAAGATTCTGAGCAGCAAGAAATAAACGGAACAATAGAAATTCAGCAAGGGAGAATTATTATAAAAAATCCTTGCCCGGGTGGGAAGCCAGCAGTAATTTCTTCTATGAATAATATTACAGTGATTATAAATGGAGAAAAGGCTAATAGGCGTATGCCTGTCACTACGGAAAGCAAAATAGAATTTGTGTTTAAAGAAGAGGACGCTAAAAGGCAGATGAATTTAAGAATAAGTGAAGATAAGATGGAAGCTTATGTTAGTATTCTATATAAGCCTAGTACCATTTATAAACTAAAAGATGTAAAACCCACGAACATAGTCACAATAGATTTAGAAACAAAAGAAGAAATTATGCCACCTAAATTTACAGAATCAGAAATTAAAAATGAGTTATTAAATCATAATATAAAATATGGCGTTTTAAAGATGAGTATTATAAAATGTGTAAAGGCTGATGAAATTTCGGAGCTTCTTGTAGCATCTGGAAAGAAAACTATAGAGAAGATAGATGACAGGTTAGAGATTAAATACAATGAGGCAAAGGAGCAAAACCAAGAGAATTATGATGATGTGCAGGCTATAGACTACAAGGCTATAGGTGCTGTAAAAGGAGTAGAAATAGGACAAGTTTTAGCTATTCACTATCCAGGAAAAGATGGAGAAGATGGAGTAGACATTACAGGTAAGATTATAAAAGTTAAAAATGCAAAAAAAATAGTAATAGGCGCAGGAGAAGGCACCGCTCTTAAAGATAAATTTACTGTGGTGGCTACAAGTGAAGGTAGACCATCAGCCAGGGGAACTACTTTTTTCGTTTATAAAATTCATGAAATAAATGGAGATGTGGAATTAAAAACAGGGAATATTAAATTTGTAGGAGATATAGTTATAAGTGGAAGTGTACGCGAGGGTATGAAAGTAGATGCTGGTAATTGTATTTTAATTAAAAACAATGTAGCAGAATCAGAAATTACTGCTAATGGAGATATTGTGATAAAGGGTAATGTAATTCATTCAAGCGTTGCTGCTGGAAAAGAAGATGTATTAATTTTAGAATATTTAAGCGATTTAAATAGCATGAAAAACGACCTGACCAAATTATTATCCTCCATAAGACAATTAAAGGAAATGAATCTTTTAGAAAGAAATACTAGTGATGGTGAATTAATTAAAATTTTATTAGAAACTAAATTTAAAAAGCTCTCTCAAACTTCTAATAAAATAGCTGTTAGAATTTTAAAGCTGGAAGATTTTGATGATGAATTAGTATTTATCATTAAAAATAAGATACTTGAGCTCGGACCTCTTAATATCAAGAATTATGAGGAACTAAATGATGCAGTGACAATTATTGAAAATAAAATTTCGATACTCTCCATGAATTTAACTCTTCCTGTAGATGTATCGCTAGACTATTGTCAAGATTCAATAATTAAGAGTTCAGGTAATATTACCTTTAGTGGTAAAGGACAGTATGTATCACAAATAGAAGCCAGTGATAGCGTAATATTTCAATATGAGAAAAGTGTAGCTAGAGGTGGAGTTATAAAAGCTGGAAAAGAAATTAAATGCAAAATAGTTGGGGGCCTTGGCGGGGTAGCAACAAAGCTTATTGTAGAAAACCATGGAAATATATGGGCAGAAGTTGCTTATCCAAATACTAGGTTTATTATAGGCTCAAGGGAATACATTCTAGATGTTGCCAGCAAAAAAATTCATGCATTTATAGATGAAAGCAGAGAATTAGTTGTTGATAAATTACTGTTATAGGGGGATTTAGTATGAAAGAACAAGAAATTAAGATCTTGATTTTTAGCATAAATGGTGAGTATTATGCTACGAATATAATGGAAGTGGAAAGAATACTAGAATACGAAAAATCAACTAAAATTCCAGATTCACCACAATTTGTAGAAGGAGTCATAAATTATGAGGGTAATGTGTTACCTGTTATAAAACTATCAAAAAGGTTTAACTTACCTTTGACTGAAATACAAGAAGGATGTAAGATAATAGTAGCTAAGCAAAACAATAGCAAAATAGGTATAATAGTTGATTTTGTTTCTGAAGTTAAGGATGTAAAGATTGATAACATAGAAGATTCACCAGAAATCATTTCTGGAATATCCAGAAGATATATCAAAGGGCTTATTAAGATTGATGGTAGAATAATAATATATTTAAATCTTGCAGCTATTTTGACTGAAGAAGAAAAAAATCAAATATTATAAATAGGGTGTAATAATGGAATATAATGAAATAAAAGTAGGAATTGCAGATTTAAATGTAGCGCTTCGCCCAGATAAATTAATAACTGTTGGCCTTGGATCTTGTGTGGGCATTGCAATTTATGATAGTACTATAGGAATTGGGGGACTCGCACACATAATGCTTCCAGATAGTAGTCAGTTTAATAAAATTACAAACGAAATTAAATTCGCTGATTTAGCTATTCCAATACTCGTAGAGGATATGATAAAAAAAGGTGCAAAGCTTAGAAATATGAGAGCTAAAATAGCAGGTGGAGCTTCTATGTTTAATTTTCCAGATAAAACAATAATCATGGACATTGGTAGCAGAAATGGTATAGCGGTAAAAAATGCTCTAAAAACACTATGCATTCCGATACTCGCAGAAGACATTGGTGGTAATAAAGGCAGAACCTTAATATTTGATACCACAAGTGGGTTACTTTCTATTAGAACTGTAGGCCTTGGAACCGTAGAGATTTAGAATATATACATAGTTAATGGGGTGATATATTGTTAAAGAAGATCAAAGTGATTGTAGTAGATGATTCAGCATTAATGAGAAAAATTGTTTCTGATATGATAAATAACGAGGCAGAAATGGAAGTTATAGATACAGCAAAAAATGGACAAGACTTGTTAATAAAAATGGCCAGTAAAATACCTGATGTAATAACCATGGATATTGAGATGCCTAAAATGGATGGAATAAAAGCCTTAAAGGAATTGAAAAAAATGAATATAAATGTACCGGTTATTATGCTTAGTAGTATTTCTAAAACAGGCACAGAATTAACTATGGAATGTCTCGAACAGGGAGCTTTCGATTTTATAGCAAAACCTTCTGGATCAATTTCACTAGACATTAGTAAAGTTAAAGATGAATTGGTGGAAAAAATAAAATTGGCTTTTATGCAGAGGGAAGGTAAAAACACTACCAACCTAGGAACTACAACTCGTAGTAGAGCCACTACAATGCACAATGTAGAGGCTGTGGTTATTGGAGCTTCCACCGGTGGCCCTAAAGCACTATATAAAGTTATAACAGCGCTACCAAGCGATATAGGAGTTCCAGTTTTAGTAGTGCAGCATATGCCCATGGGATTTACAAAGGCTTTTGCTGAGCGACTTAATTTAAATAGTAAAATGAAGGTTGTAGAAGCACAAGAGGGTGACACTGTTTCAAATAATGTAGTTTATATCGCTCCTGGTGGATTTCATATGGAAATAGGAGTGGATAAGAAAATACATTTAAATACGCAGCCTACTCTTTGGGGAGTTAGACCCGCAGTAGATAAACTATTTATGTCTGCTACCACAGTTTATGGCTCTAAGCTATTAAGTGTTGTACTTACTGGCATGGGAAAAGATGGTGCACAAGGAACAGCAGCTATTAAAGATAATGGAGGCATCACAATGGCGGAGCACCAATCTACTTGCACCATATATGGCATGCCAAAGGCGGCTTTTGAAACAGGTAAAGTAGATGAAGTTGTTCCCCTAGACAATGTTGCGCAGGTAATTGGTAAAGTTGTAATGGGGAGATGATTATAGCTAATGGATTTAATATATTTTCAACAATGGGTTTTAAAAGAATATAAAATAGATTTAGCCGCTTACAAATCTAATCAATTGCATAGGCGAATATTAAGTTTAATGACAAGAGTTGGGGTTAATTCTGTAGAAGAGTATATTAGTTTATTAAAGAGTGATTCTGCTCAAAAACAGAAATTCTTAGATTTTATTACAATAAACGTAACAGAATTTTTTAGAAACCCAGAAATATTCGAGGAACTTGCAAAAAAAGTTAAATCGGAGCTTTCATTTAATTCGGGGCTTAAGATTTGGAGTGCAGCCTGTTCTGTTGGAGCTGAGCCTTATTCATTAGCTATGATTATGGATGATTTATCACCAAGAGCGAATCATAAAATTGTAGCTACAGACATTGATAGTACAATACTTCAAAAGGCAAAAAATGGTGAATATGTTCATTCGGAAATTAAAAACGTGTCAAAACAATTTTTGGAAAAATATTTTCTAGTTAAGGGGGATAAATACTGTATTGATTCTGCGATAAAAAAAATGGTGGACTTTAAAAAACATGATCTTATTTTAGATAATTATGAAAGCAATTTTGATTTAATAGTGTGTAGAAATGTAGTTATTTATTTTAATGCAGATATTAAGGATAAAATATATAAAAAATTTAGTGAGTCACTAAAAAAAGGTGGATTACTTTTTGTTGGGGCCACTGAGAGTATATATAATTATAAAGAGTATGGATTTGAAAAAGCATCAACATTTATTTATAAAAAAATGTAAGGTAGGTACAATCAACAAGGAGGGGAAAAAATGGATACATCACAATATATGTCAATGTTCTTAGAAGAATCTATGGAAAATTTGCAGACATTGAATGAAGCACTTCTTACGCTTGAACAACAACCAGAAAATATAGACAAGCTAAATGAAATATTTAGGGTAGCACATACTATAAAGGGTATGGCTGCAACTATGGGATTTAGTCAAATGGCTGAATTAACACACAAAATGGAAGATGTTCTTTCTAAATTTAGAGAGGGCGAGCTTAAAGTAACAGAAAAGGTGGTAACTGTTTTATTTAGATGTCTGGATACATTAGAAAAGATGGTAAATAATATATCAGAGGGGATTTCTGAGGAACTTTCAATTGAGGATATAATAGATGATCTACTTTCTATAGCAGAAGGAAATGGCACAACTGAAAATCAAAAAAAAGAAATCGCTGTCACAGGAGATAGTAATTGTAATGTAATTCCGCGAATTACTCTTAATGAATATGACATTAATGTTATTAAACAAGCTATGGATAAAATGTACAATGCCTATGAAATAAAGATTCTTCTAAGTGAAAATACGTTGCTTAAGTCAGCAAGAGCATTTCTCATTTTTAAGAGCTTAGAAGAATATGGTGAAATAATTAAATCCATACCTGGGGCTGAGGATCTAGAAAATGAAAACTTTGAATTCGAAATAAATTTGATATATATTACTACTAAAGAAAAAGATGACGTTATCCACATTTTGCTAAATATTTCTGAAGTGGAAACAGTAATGGTAGAGGATGCCCAGGTTAAAGTAGTTAAGGAAAATTCCAATGATAAATCAGGAGAATTTAAAGGAATTGAACAATCTCAAGAAGTTGAAAAGGGAGCAGTAAAAGGTTTGGAGACAATGGTGGTTAAAGGTAAAGAAGAGAATAAAAATACGGGTAAGAAGGAAGCAGTGGTTCATAAAAAAGCTCATCAATCTGTGAGAGTTGACCTGGATAGATTAGATAAATTTATGAATATGGTATCTGAACTTGTGATTCATAGAACGAGGCTCGAACAAATAAGTAGTGTTCATAAATTAAATGATTTAAATGAAACATTAGAACAAGTAGCTAGAGCCACCTCAGAGCTACAAGATCTAGTAATGAAAATAAGGATGTTACCACTGGAAACAGTATTTAATAGATTTCCAAGGATGATAAGAGATTTATCAAAAGACCTAGGAAAAGAGATGGAACTCCAAATACAAGGACAAGAAACAGAACTTGATAGGACAGTTATCGATGAAATAGGTGAACCGTTATTACATTTGCTTCGTAATGCTGCGGATCATGGTATCGAATCTTCTGAGAAAAGAATCGCTAAAGGTAAAAATCCTATTGGCATAATTAAACTTATAGCTTATGCTGAAGGTACTAAAGCCATAATAAAAGTTATAGACGACGGAGCTGGGCTAGATGTTGATAGAATAAAGGCGAAAGCTAATAAAGTTGGTATAAATACTGAAGGAATGTCAGATGCAGATATAAAGAATTTAATATTTGCACAAGGCTTTAGCACTAATGAAGAGGTAACAGATATTTCTGGACGTGGCGTTGGCATGGATGTTGTTAAAACTAAAATTGCTGCCCTTGGTGGAACTGTAGATGCTATAAGTGAGATTGACAAAGGTACGTCCTTTATTATAAGATTACCGTTGACACTACAAATTATTCAAGCACTCCTTGTGAAAATCGGCGATGAAACTATGGCAATTTCTCTTGGATATATTGATAGAGTAATAGACTATAAGGTCGAACTAATTAAAAAAACAAATAATAAAGAAGTTATAGTTTATAATGATAGTGTAATTCCAATAGTAAGGGTTAATAAAAAGTTGCAAATAGAAACTGTTAGCAAAAATAAGAAATACATTGTTATTGTAAAAGTTGGAGAGAAAACAGTAGGACTTTTAGTAGATTCGCTTCTAGGACAACAAGAAATAGTAATAAAGCCTCTAGGTAAAACACTGCAAGGATTAAAAGAATATATAGGAGCAACTATTTTAGGGGATGGACTAGTTACCTTGATACTAGATGTTGCTGCTTTAGTATAAGGAGGTCATAATATGGATTATTCTGAACTTAGTGCTATTCAATTAGATGTGCTACAAGAAGTAGGCAATATTGGTGCAGGGAATGCAGCTACATCATTATCTCAATTATTAAATGAAAAAGTGGACATGGCAGTGCCATCTGTAAATATTATTCCTTTTGATGATATTTTTGCTAAAATAGGAGTTGAAGAAGTAGTAATTGGTGTAATTGTACGAGTCCTTGGAGATATACCGGGGAATATACTGTATACTTTAGAAAAAGAAGCCGCTTTAAAAATTATTTCTAAATTATTAGGTGAGCAGCAAGAACAAATAACAGAAATTGGGAATTCTGCATTGTGTGAAATAGGTAATATTATTTCAAGTTCTTTTATGAATGCCATAGCAAAACTTACAAATCTCGTACTTCTTCCATCTGTGCCAGCTGTTGCGCTAGATATGATGGGAGCAATACTATCAACTACCTTTATTGAATCAGGTCAATTTGATGAGTATATACTTGATTTAGAAACACAGTTTTTACAAGAAAATCAAAAAATAAACGGGCATTTTTACTATATCCCAATGCCTGGATCACTAGAGAAAATACTAAATTCATTAGGTGTAAATTAATTGGAGGTAATATAAAATGGCTAGAGTATTAATTGTTGATGACGCAGCATTTATGAGAATGATGATAAAAGATATATTAGAAAAAAATGGATTTGAGGTAGTGGGTGAAGCAAGCAATGGAATAAAAGCTGTGGAGCTATATAAAGTAGAAAAACCAGATGTGGTTACTATGGATATTACTATGCCTGATATGGATGGAATTGAAGCTGTTAAAGCAATTAAAGCTTTTGATCCTGCAGCAAAAATAATTATGTGTAGCGCTATGGGTCAACAGAGCATGGTTATGGATGCAATAAGGGCTGGTGCAAGAGATTTTATTGTTAAACCATTTCAAGCAGATAGAGTACTTGAAGCAATAAAAAAAGTTGTAGGCTAGGAGGGGTAAGTTATGCAAGTAGTTGTATTTAAAGTTAATGAAGAGCAGTTTGCAGTAGAAGCATCTAAGGTTCAAAGTATTAATGATATGATGGAAATAACAAGTGTACCTAAGTCAGCAGATTATATAAAAGGCTTAATTAATCTAAGAGGTACTATAATTTCTCTTTTAGATATAAATCTCCTTTTAGATATTGAAAAAGCAGAAGGCACCCAAGAAAATATTATTATATTAAACCTGCAAGAAGAAGCTGTTGGAGTAACTGTAGACCAAGTTGATGAAGTATTAGAAATAGAAGAAGAATTAATTGAAAAAGTTGAAACGGACAGAGCAAAAACCTATATTAAAGGGGTTATAAACTTTAAAGATAGAATAGTTACATTAATTGATATTGGCAAACTTATCGAAAGATAGGAGCTTATCGAACGATAAAAACTTACCGAAAGATAAGATAATTCATACGTTATACAGAGAAATGAGGTAGAAATATGGCAGAAGTATTATCACAAAGTGAAATAGATTCACTTTTATCTGCCCTTTCTTCTGGGGAAATAGAACCAGATCAGCTCCCGGGTGAAGAGGAAAAGCATAGAATTAAATTATATGATTTTAGAAGTCCTCAAAAATTCTCAAAGGATCATCTGAGAACGCTTGAGCTCATTCACGATAATTATGGAAGAATAATATCAAGTTATTTATCTGCACAGCTAAGAAATAATGTAAAGGTTAAGATAGAAAGTATTCAGCAAATAACCTATGAGGAATTTATTCATTCAATTCCTAACCCTACTATTTTAACTATATTTAAAATGCCACCACTAAGTGGTTCTATATTATTTGAGACTAATCCTCAATTCTCCTTTCAAGTAATTGATATACTTTTGGGAGGAATGGGCAGTAGAAAGGTTAAACTCAAGGAGTTTTCTGATATAGATAAAAATATATTAAGAAATGTTAATGCTGGGCTTATAGCTAACTTGAAACTTGCTTGGGAAGATGTTTTGGAGGTAGAACCAGAAATTGAGGCATTAGAAACAAATCCTGCACTTAATCAAACTCTAGCGCCAAATGAACCAGTTGCTCTAATTACTTTTTCAGTAGAAATGAGTAACAATAGTACATTTATAAATATTTGTATACCTTATTTAAGTATTGAAAAAGTACTTGATAAACTAGTTGTTCAATATTGGTTTAGAGAAAACGATGAAGAAATTGTAAGTGAATCTAGAAATAGATTAAAGGATAGATTAAATATAGTAAGTGTTCCAATAACAGGAATATTAGGTTCAACAAATATTACTGTAAATGAATTTCTACAATTAACAGAGGGTGACGTAATTACATTAGATAATGCAAGTGATAGCCCAATCAAAGTATTTGTAGAGCAGCAACTATGTTATTCAGGGAAACCTGGTACTATAGGTAAAAACAGGGGAATTCAGATATTAGATATAATAGATAAGGATGTGGAAAATTATGAGTAACGGCTTTCTTTCACAAGAAGAAATCGACGCTCTCTTAAATGGTAGTGGCGAAAGCTTTGCTCAAAACACGAGCGAGGAGCCTATAGAAAGATTTGAGCTTTCTGAAATTGAGAGAGATTTGCTAGGTGAAATTGGAAATATTTCTATGGGATCAGCATCAACAGCTCTTTCTACTATAGTGGGTCAACCAGTGAATATAGCAACGCCTGTAGTTTCTGTAACTACACTTAAGGAATTAAGAAATAGCTATGCGTTACCTAATATTGCTCTAGACGTGAAGTTTACAAGTGGTATTACAGGGGAGAATCTTTTAGTAATGAAGACTATTGATGCCGCAGTTATAGCTAGTTTAATGATGGGTGGAGATGGCAAACTAGAAGGTATACCAGTGCTTTCAGAAATTGAAATTAGTGCTGTTTCAGAAGCTATGAATCAGATGATTGGCTCTGCGGCAACGTCTATGGCAACAATGTTTTCTAGAAAAGTAAATATTTCACCTCCTCAATCTAAAATATGGGATGAAACTACTTCACTCTTAAGTGATAGTATAGATGAAGATGAGCAAGTTGTTCAGGTAGCCTTTAAAATGACTATTGGTGATTTAGTTGATAGTGATATAATGCAAGTGCTTCCCATTGAAACTGCTAAAAAAATAGTAGCTATTATGATGGGTACAGAAGAAATTCCAGAAGCACCTAAAGTAGCTAGCACAGAGAAGGTAACACCAAAAGCAGAACCAACACCTGTGAAGGGACCAGTACATCAGGAAACAGCTTATGCAAGTGAGGTAGCCCAATCGGAGTATTCCACAAAACCTATTGAGAGGCAAGAGCCTCAAGTAGAAGTAAGGCAAGCAGCTTTTGTACCCCTTACAAAGACTCCAGTTTATAATTCTCCTAGAAATATTGACTTAATATTAGATGTTCCACTAGAAATTTCCGTAGTGCTTGGAAAAACTAAAAAGAACATTAGGGATATTTTGAACTTGGGAACTGGGTCCTTAATTGAACTAGATAAGCTAGCAGAAGAGCCAGTAGATATCTTAGTAAACGGTAAAAAGGTAGCCTACGGTGAAGTTGTAGTTGTAGATGAAAATTTTGGAGTTAGAATTACTAGTATAATTAGTGGAGAAGAAAGAGTTAAAGCTATATCTGAATAAAGATAAAAGTACATATAATATAAAAGGGGAATAAAGAAAAGTTATTCCCCTTTTATCTTTTTTGTTATATATTTTATGATGTTATGCAAAGTGAAATTATAAATAAATACATATAGTAAACAAATTATTAATATTAGATTAATAATAAAATCGTGTATAAACTTTAAAAGATTATATACGATAATAGAAATAGATAGAAAAACTAGAAGGAATCTAGTACAAAGATATAAAAAGCTAGGAGTGATTATGAATGAAAATAGATGGAGTAAAAAATAA
>Ga0209123_1000958_pt1 | contig 31839 bp, 23 predicted proteins | sample BarGraIncu00431A_FD_184500 | JGI IMG/M metagenome (GOLD analysis project Ga0209123, IMG submission 184500) | Arctic peat soil microbial communities from Barrow, Alaska, USA - Barrow Graham LP Incubations 004-31A (SPAdes) (version 2) | ecosystem: Environmental > Terrestrial > Soil > Wetlands >... | reverse complement strand
TACCCCTAGGTCCGAAAGGAAATCAAGGGACAACGGTACCCCTAGGTCCGAAAGGAAATCAAGGGACAACGGTACCCCTAGGTCCGAAAGGAAATCAAGGGACAACGGTACCCCTAGGTCCGAAAGGAAATCAAGGGACAACGGTACCCCTAGGTCCGAAAGGGGATCAGGGAGCAACAGGCCCCCTAGGTCCGAAAGGGGATCAGGGAGCAACAGGACCCCTAGGTCCGAAAGGGGATCAGGGAGCAACAGGACCCCTAGGTCCGAAAGGGGATCAGGGAGCAACAGGACCCCTAGGTCCGAAAGGGGATCAGGGAGCAACAGGACCCCTAGGTCCAAAAGGAGATCAGGGAGCAACAGGATTCCCAGGTTCAAAAGGAGTTCAAGGCCCAAGAGGAGCGCAAGGTCCAAAAGGGCTCCAAGGCCCAAGAGGAGTCCCTGGTACAACAGGAGAGCAAGGTGAAAAGGGAACTCAAGGAGTAGCCGGAACTCCAGGCGCAACTGGAAATGAAGGACCAAAAGGGGACCGAGGAGAAATCGGGCTCCCAGGTGTGACAGGCGCTCAAGGCCTAAAAGGAGCAACAGGAGCAACAGGAGCAACAGGAGCAACAGGCCCATCTGGCCAAGGACTTCCACTAATTGCTCCAAGTAGTTCTCGGATGCTTTATGTTAATAAAGGCGGTAGTGATATTACCGGGGATGGGACAATTAACAATCCATTTTTAACAATAACTAAGGCTATGACTTCAATCGTTGACGCAACGCCGACGAAACGTTATTCTATTATGGTGGGTCCAGGAAACTATATGGAAAGCTTTAGTTTGAAAGCTAATGTCATGGTTATCGGCGTTGATCCGATATTAGTTCGCATCGGCTCAGACGGAAGTTCTATCGATATCAATGATCCAACATGGTCGGCAAGTGGAGATAACAGATCCGGTTTTAAAAACGTTGCTTTGGTTGCTTCCACTTTATCTTTCGAATTTGCCTCTCAGTTAGGTGTCAAAGGTGAATTGTATTTTGATAACGCCCGGTGTAATAACATTTAGGCACTACGAACTAGTGTAAAAGCGGCAACAATTTACAATAGATGTAAGTCGTTGCCGCTTTTTTGTTATTATTTAAGGCACACGTATTTTTTTAGTTAGAATATTATATGAAGGATTCCACTGCATTACTTAGCGTTTCTGTCCGCTACCATCGGAATAAGCTTTAAGTTAGCTTATATTAAATATGTGGAGTGATCGATGTGCTGCAATTAACCACAGGATTAATAGAAAATACGCTCGAGCTTGCAATTGACATGACACCAACGTTTATTGTTCCTATTAAATCACTCTCTAATCGAAATAGATCTTGCATGGCTTTAGGTGTTAGAGTCTTAAATAGTGATACTGCTTCCGCCAGTATTAAAATTAAGGGCTTTTACATGAACAAAACCACTGAGGTAGAATATATTTCAGATACTTTTTACATTGATGCTGGAAATGTAGCCACACGTCAATATTATGTTCAATTTGATGCTTTTGAATTTAGGTTTCTTCCAAGTTCAGAAGCTGTAGAAGTATTCGCTTGGGGTATAAACTCGGCTGGTAAATCGACTACCGACTATCGCGTACTACCAATGGAAATTAACAGTTTTGCTGGATCAACAGAGGCAATCTGGTCAACTGGAGTAATAGGACCTACGGAATCAACCAGAGTTCACAGTGCAGCAGGAGTACCAGAAAAAACAGAAACAGGCTCAACTGAACCAACCGTTCTAACAGGTTCAGGATTTCCGCCAACACCTCCAAGTAGTTCTCGGATGGTTTATGTCACTAAAGGTGGTAATGATATTACCGGAGATGGGACAATGAACGGTCCTTTTGCAACAATACCGAAAGCTATGACTTCTATTGTCGATGCTGCTCCGACTGAACGTTATTCCATTATAGTGGGTCCAGGAGACTATATGGAGGGCTTTAGTTTGAAAGCTAACGTAATGGTCATTGGTGTTAACCCGATAGTGGTTCATATTGGCTCGGGCGAAGGTTTTATCGATATCAATGATCCAACATGGTCAGTAAGTGGGGATAATAGGTCAGGTTTTGAAAAAGTTGCACTAGTCGCTGCCACTTTAGCATTTGATTTTACTGCTCAATCAAGCGTCGAGGGAAAGTTATATTTTCATAATGTTCGGTGTAATGGAACTCCTGTGTTTACTGCCTTCAATAGTATTAACCAAGTAGTAATTCAAAATTGTATGTTCTTTTCGGGATACACTCAAACTGGGATGTTAATAGTGTTGTCCAATACTGACTTTGTTGCTGGAGGATTGATTACAGTTAATTCAAGCCCTTTGGCTGATACTACTGTGCGGGCGACTGGCGGGGGTTCTGATGGATCGTTAGTGTCCACTTACACGTCAGGTACGGCTATTAGCATTTCTTTAATAGGCTTTAGTATTCTTGGTACTCTCTCAGCATCAGGGTCCTGTAACGTAAGGGCTGTTGCCAATAGCATTCCAATCGGTACCAGTTTAACAGGTGGAGCCTCTTTGACCTTTATCAATGATGCTCATTCTTTAGCTTATACACCGGCTGATCCTGCCAATTGGAGCACAGTTCCTTGCACTGTACAAGATGCTCTGGATCAATTGGCCATTCGAACTACTAGCGGCGTATCAGGAGCAGGCGGATATACTGGAACAACGGGTCATACCGAGGAGAGCGGGCCCACAGTAGTAATGTTTTGACAGAACCGAGATGAATTTATGAATAGAATTCATAGACAAGTTAAAAAACTATGTAAAGGACCTTGTGTGGTGAAGGGTATAAAAAAAGGACCTCCCGCGGGAGGTCCTTTTAGTAACTACTATTCTTGCAAAAATTCTTGAACGTAAATATGCCCATAGGCGCTCCCATTAGCAACTCCTACACCAACGTGCGTGAAGCGAGGATCCAGAATATTGGCTTTGTGACCGGGACTTAGCATTAAGGAAGCCATTGAGGCCTCGACGGATTTGTTGCCAGAAATGTTTTCTCCAGCCCAGCCTACAGGAAGCCCGACGTTTGCCATCATGGCCCAGGGACTACCATAGGTAGGAGAGGTATGGTCAAAGTAATTGTTTAATACCATATCGTTGGCTTTCGCTCGTCCAACTGAGGTCAAGCGAAGGTCTAACTTTACTGGGCTTATCCCCGCAGCGATACGTTCTTGATTAATCATGTCCACCATGAGTTGTTCATCAACCGTTGCCGCTGACACAGTAGGAATGACGGGGAGCGTTGGAGTGGTTGGAGTCGTGACGGGTGAGGTAGTATTGGTAGTTGCAGGAGTGGGAGTAGGAGCAGGAGCAGGAGAAGTAACTTTTACAGGGGTGGAAGTAGGTTGTTTAAGAATGGTTTTCAAATAGACAACATTTCCACTACTGTTAGTCTGCAGTAATTTGACAGATTGAGTGGGTACTGGATTTAGAACATATGTAGTTTTTATCGTTGAAACCGTGGTTTGAGCCTGAGTTGGAGTTGAAGTCACCGGTGTTGTCACGGGGACGGAAGACCTAAGGGTAACAACAGACCCTGATAAAGTCTGAGGAGCGCCTATATTAACGGCGGCTTGGACGGGTAGTGCAATGACTGTTGTGAGAACACCGATCTGAATTCCGATTAGAAACTTTGATTTTGTTTTCATAAATAATCCTCCTCTAGGTAATTAATGGGAATGCTTCGGAGACAACTGTAGTATAACATGGTAAGATATCTTGAGGAAACGGTAGTTTCTGACAACCGAAGAAGCCAAGAGGAATTTCCCTCAATGAATAAAAAGAGGTATAATAATAGTTACCATTTTAAAAGTAAACCGATTGATAAGATGAAAATACTTGGAAAATTAGCTATTTGATAACACATAAAATAGTTCAATGAACAGAAAGGATGAGGTAAAGTATGGCAAGGCAGATGCTGCTCATCTTCGCCCATCCTGACGACGAATCCTTTGCTTTGGGTGGAACAATCGCTAAATATGCCGAACAAGGGGTGGCTATTACCCTTGTGGTCACGACGAAGGGAGAGGCCGGCAAGGTAGCTGGGATTTGTGAGCCACAAGAACTTGGATTCATACGAGAACAGGAACTTCTGCGCGCAGCAGAGGTACTAGGGATCGCGGAAGTTATTTTTCTGGGATATCGCGATAAGGAGGTTCCCAGCGCACCGCCACTGGAAATCGTAGAGAAACTTGTTCGGATTATTCGGAAAATACGTCCTCAGGTTGTGATTACCTTTGGGGCGGATGGCGCATCCGGACACCGGGATCATCGCGCGATTCATCACTTTACGAAGGCAGCGATTCAACTGGCTAAGGAATCAGTCGAGCCGGGCTGGGGAACTACATATACCCTGCCTCGTCTGTGCTATGTCCAACCCGGTTGGAGGCTTTCGCAGGACAAACGGCAGAAATGTGACTATATTATCGCCACTCAACCATGGGCGGAGCGAAAATGGCAGGCCGTCTCTGAGCATAAAACTCAATTATTTTCTCGCCAAAAGTTTGAGGCGCTAGAAGAAACGGAAAAACTGGATTACTTTAAACAGGAATATTTTCAATGCGATCAGGAGTTAAGTGCCTTCCCAGGACGAGGTAAGGATCTCTTTGGAGATTTGGAGAGGATGGAATCTTAAGTGCAAGCGAAAGTTGTACTGAAATATTGCCCGGACTACACAGCGGATGTGGAACTGCGCTTGCGGGAAGGGCTTGCTGAATGGGGCGGCATGACTACGTTTGTGAAACCGGGTCAAAAGGTTTTACTAAAAGTAAACCTGCTTATGAAAAAACGACCGGAAGAAGCAGTCACGACTCACCCCAGCGTCGTAGAAGCCGTCGTTCGTCTCGTACAGGAGGCTGGTGGGATAGCGATCATTGGCGACAGTCCGGGTGGACCCTACACAGTGAGTGCGCTTCAGGCAATTTATACAAGGTCGGGTCTGCGTGAGGTTGCAGAGCGGACCGGCGCAATTCTCAACGAAGATGTTGATCAAACGACCATTCAGTACCCGGAAGGGAAACTTGTTAAAAGTTTAACTGTTACGAACTGCGTTCTGAATGCTGATGTCGTCATCCCTATTTCAAAGTTAAAAACTCATGGCATGATGACCTTTACTGGTGCTGTTAAGATTCTTTTTGGAGTTATCCCTGGGCTTCTCAAAGCAGAGTATCATTTGAAAATGTTCAGAATTCCGGATTTTGCTGATCTTCTGGTGGATATTGCTACTTGGGTAAGCCCAGCTTTAAGTATTATGGACGGAGTCGTGGGGATGGAAGGGGATGGGCCATCAGCTGGAAAACCCCGAAATATCGGAGCGCTAATTTTGAGTACGGATCCTTTCGCTCTAGATGTTGTAGCCTCGGATCTTATAGGCCTAAAGCCAGAAAAGGTCCCGACCCTGATGGCTGCACGTAACCGTGGTCTAATAAGTCGTTTCAATGAAATAGAATTAAAAGGGGATACACGCTCGCTTTGGCAAATACAAGATTTTGTTATTCCCAAAGTAGTATCTGCTAATTTTTTAGATATGGTTCCTCTGCCGCGTACTGTTAAAAAATTTATCCTCAACCGTTTGCGTCCGTATCCGATTTTCGCGCATGAGACTTGTGTGGGGTGCGGGGATTGCGTCAATAATTGTCCTCCTAAGGCTTTGGCGCTCAATGAGCAGCAGCGTGCGATCGTAGATCTAGAAGCCTGTATTCGCTGCTTTTGTTGTCAGGAGCTTTGTCCGCATCAGGCGGTAAAACTCTTTAAGCCTTGGCTTGGGAGAAAATTGCTTAAGTAGTTTCTGGAAGTCAGGTCTTTTTGAGGAGGGGGAATTTTGTTAATGACAGAAAGTATGATAGTAATTGATGTGGGGTCCGGTACGCAGGATATTCTTCTTTATCAGCCTGGAAAAACGATAGAAAACTGTCCGAAATTTATCGTACCAAGCCGGACACAAATTGTAGCCGCACAAATCCGCAAAGCAACTGAGCTGGGTGAGGAAATTTTTTTGCATGGTTATGTGATGGGTGGAGGAGCGTGTGCCTTAGCGCTGAAAAAACATTTGAAGGCAGGTTTTAAAGCATACGCAACCCCTCAGGTAGCCGTAACGTTTAATGATAACTTGGCGTGGGTAGAGAATATGGGAATTGTGCTGTGCACGGACGGTCCGAAAACTGCAACGCCTATTTGGATGGGAGATATCGATACGCAGTCTCTGAGACAGGCGATCGAAGCTTTCGATCTGGACTATCCTCCTAAATGCGCAGTTGCCGTACTGGATCACGGTTTCAGTGCAAGCGAAAGTAACCGAACGATTCGCTTTCGACACTGGGAAGAGTTTGTGATGCAGGGGGGGGACTTACGCGATCTTTTATTCACCCAAGATATTCCCGAGGTTTACACGCGTATGCGTGCCGTGCGAGAGATTGTGCCAGAGGCAATCCTGACGGATACGGGAACAGCGGCGCTCTTGGGAATAATGGTTGACCCTTTAGTAAAACCCTATCTGGATAAAGGGATTTTGGCTGTCAATATTGGGAATTCTCATACCCTTGTTGCAGCTATTCGCGGTGGAAGAGTCTATGGAATTTTCGAGCATCATACTAGTATGATGGACTTAGAGTCGCTTGCTCAATTTATCCAACGTTTTCAGTCGGCTGAATTGACCAACGGCGAAATTTTTGAGCAAGGGGGCCATGGCGTAGCTCTTCATCCTGATATGTGCCAAGGGTGGGATTTTGTCGCAGTAACTGGTCCTCGGAGAAGTATGGCAAAAATGTTGAATTGGTATGAAGCAGCGCCCTATGGGGATATGATGTTAACAGGGTGTTTTGGGATTCTTGCCGGTCTGGGGATTATATAACGTTTGTTAATAATTTTTAAAATAGCAAGGATTTTTTACATAAACGGAGAATCAATTGTAGTATAGTAGGGTAGGCATAGGTAGGAGCTCAGGGGCAGCTGTTTATGTGCATAGAAAGGAGGGGAGACCATGGCAGATTTCTTATCTCAATTTCGCAATTTTGGGTTACTAAGTGCTATCGATATCACCGTTGTGGCAGTGGTCTTCTACCAATTTTACATGCTCATAAAACGTACGCGTGCTGTGCAGTTAGTCAAGGGTGTGATGGTTCTTCTGGTTGTCTTTTTGCTGGCCAAATATTTTCAGCTTAAAACTCTCAGCTGGTTGTTGGATAAACTTTTACAGATGTTTGTCTTTGCTATACCTGTCGTTTTTCAACCTGAGCTGAGAAAGGCGTTGGAGCAACTAGGACGAGGGAGCTTTTTTACCCGTCATCCCTTAGCTCCTGGAGTAGATAATCTGGAACAAGTCGTGGAAGAATTAGTGCGGTGCACACAAGTCCTTTCCAAGAACCGCATTGGGGCCTTAATAGTAATCGAACGGGAAACTGGAGTTCAGGATTTTGTCGAAACTGGGATTAAGATTGATGGAGTGGTTTCCTCTGAATTTCTGGTCAATATATTTATTCCCAATACACCGCTACATGATGGTGCTGTGATTGTTCGGCAGGATCGTGTGGCTGCCGCTGGCTGCTTTCTTCCGTTATCCGTAAATCCCAATATCCAAAAAGAATTAGGTACACGCCACCGAGCGGCTTTAGGGTTGACGGAAATAACTGATTCCTTGGCTATTGTTGTCTCAGAGGAAACAGGGGCTATTTCTGTCGGAATAGATGGAGCACTGACACGATTTATGGATGATAAAATGTTACGAGAATTATTGATAAGAGAACTCGAAATAAAGAGCAGTTCCTTCTCAATGATTTCATTTTGGAGGCGGTAGCTCATGCATAAAATGTTTCGGCGAAACCTCGGAGTTAAGGTGATTTCGCTCCTATTTGCAAGCCTCTTTTGGCTTTTCGTGATGAATCAAGGAACAGCCGATACACTTATTCCTGAACAGACACTCACAATTCCGCTCGTTCCTAGCGGATTACCTCAAAATATGGTCGTTATGAGCCAACTTCCTCTAGTCAGCGTTCATTTCCAAGGAATTAATCCTAGCGCTAATATTAAAAATATTTATGCAAAGATTGATCTTTCTGGCGGAGTCCCTGGGGAACGTACTTATGATGTTAAAGTCAACGTGCCGACAGGTACAAATGTGGTTGATGTTCAGCCAGCCAATATTAAATTGACACTAGATAATGTTCAGGAGAAGACGGTCCCGGTCGGGGTCGTCGTTACCGGTACTCCTGCCGACGGATATCAGGTAGGTACGCCCTATGCTAAACCCTCAGCGGTCAATGTGCGTGGACCTAGTTCCATCCTCGGCACGCTGGATAAAGTGGCTGTGGAAATCAGCGCGACCGGTGCCAATGATACGATTCAGGTTTCCCGGCCAGTAAGTTTTCGAGATAAAGAGGGCAAACCAATCTTTGGTCCAGACCCGAGCGCAGATATCTTGAGCGCTTATCCGAGCAGCGTAGATGTGATTGCCCCGGTTATGACGAAGGGGCTCTCGTCGAAAAAGATTCCTTTAAAAGCAACGAGTAACGGGACACCCGCCCAAGGTAAAGTCTTACGCTCCTTAGTTGCCTCTCCGGCCAGTGCGCAGGTTTTAGGTGCCACTCAGGCTTTACAAGGCTTTGATTCCCTGAACTTAGGTCCGGTGGACATCAGTAACCTTTCGGAAGATAAGACGTTTCAGATTCCAACGAATAAAGTAACTTTACCGTCGGGAGTTTCGTTTCAGGAGGGGACGACCTTGAGTGTTATTGCCCAAATCGGGGCAGGAAGCGTCCAAAAGGGGCTCTCTGGCGTAACCGTTCAAATTCGGAATATTGGGGCAGGCTTAGTAATAGATCAACCGGCCCCTCCCATTGATATTGTTGTTGAGGGACTTTCCGATGTTTTAAAGAATGTAACAACCGATCAGATTCAACTCTGGGTTGACGCCTCCGGCCAGGCGGCTGGAAGTTATACTGATGCTAAGGTTTACTGGCAACTCCCCCCAGGTGTAACAACACCGACAACCCCGCAAGTAAGTTATAGCCTCAAAGCTCAATTGGTAAAAGGAGAATAGTTAAGTGGATTTATTATGGACGAATTTGAGAATTCCTGTCGAAGAGGATGCGCTGTTAACAGCTACGATGGCCCGAAAATTAAGAGTGCCCGAGCAAAGTATCAGTGGTCTTCGTTTCCTACGTCGTTCCTTGGACGCCCGTAAAAAACCCTATCTCGTTTTCGAATATACGATCCAGTTTTCCCTTGACGTTCCGAACGCCGAAGTGAGTCGCGTTTTAGCGCGGGTTCCTGGGCTGAAGGAAGCTCCAATTGAGGTTCCAGTACTCTGGCCTAAGCCAAGTAAAACACTTAACTATCGGCCTGTAGTGATCGGATCCGGACCAGCAGGGTATTTTGCCGCGTTAGCTTTAGCTCGACGAGGGTACGCTCCACTTGTGCTTGAACGTGGAGACTCAGTCGAAAAACGAACACGCAAGGTTCAGGAATTTTGGGAGACAGGTAAGTTAGACACCGAGAGCAATGTACAGTTTGGTGAAGGCGGAGCCGGGACATTCTCGGATGGTAAGCTCACAACTCGCATCCAGGATCGACGGATTTCGGATGTCTTAGAAACCTTCGTTAAGCATGGTGCTCCAGCAGAAATTCAATATTTGGCCAAGCCGCATATCGGGACAGATATTCTTAAATATGTAGTCAAAGGAATACGAGAGGAAATTGAGTCTTTGGGTGGCGAGATTCGTTTTCGAGCTAAAGTCACGGGTTTAATAGCATCAGGTGACCGTCTGAAAAGTATCGTTGTTAACGGCTCGGAAGAGGTTCCTGCGGAAGCTATCATTCTCGCTGTTGGCCACAGTGCTCGGGATGTTTATGAATTCTTATATGCTTCGAACGTCACGCTTGAGAAAAAGGCGTTTGCCATGGGTCTGCGTGTGGAACACCCCCAGGAACTTATTAATTTGTCTCAGTATGGAGTCGAAAAACACCCTCATGTCGGTCCAGCGGATTATCAGCTAACGTTTAAGGATGTGAAGACGGGTCGAGGAGCCTATGCTTTTTGTATGTGTCCTGGCGGGAAGGTTGTGGCAGCAGCTTCGGAAGAGGGCGGGGTTGTCACGAACGGCATGAGCGGATATAATCGGGATACGAACATTGCCAACAGTGCGATTGTTGTCACGGTTAGCGCGGATGACTTTGCCTCAGCACATCCCCTGGCCGGTCTTGAATTCCAACGAAAATGGGAACATCAGGCATTTTTAGCAGGTGGCAAAAATTACCATGCTCCAGCCCAGAGGGTTACAGACTTCTTGGCAGGACGTGTGTCCGATCACTTTGAGTTGTTGTCGAGTTATACACCCGGTATTGTACCCTGCGAGTTACATACCGTGCTCCCGACAGCGGTAGGTGATGTGTTAGGCCGAGCATTGCGGGTTTTTAATGGCAAAATTAAAGGATTTGCTGGGGAAAAGGCGACTTTGACCGGAATAGAGACACGGACAAGTTCTCCCATCCGCATTGTGCGAAATGCTCAAGGGGAATCTTTGAGTTTAGCAGGGCTATATCCAGCGGGTGAAGGAGCCGGATATGCTGGGGGAATTACGAGTGCTGCGGTTGATGGTTTAAGAATGGCGGAATGTCTTATGGCGCAATACGCCAGGATAGAGTAATATAAAAGTACTAACTTTGATTCCAGATTTAGGAACATTCTGATTTAGGATAAATAAACTAGAGATAAAAGGAGGGTAAAGACTTGGCTCGACTCTTTGGAACAGATGGGGTACGTGGCGTGGCCAACAGCGAGCTGACTTCGGATCTCGCTTTTCGCCTTGGGCAAGCAGGGGCTTATGTACTTAGCAAGGAGCATCCACACCCCCGGATTTTGATCGGCAAAGATACTAGGATTTCTGGGCATATGCTTGAAGCTGCCCTCATCGCCGGAATTTGCTCCGTTGGAGCGGATGTTTTGCGGGTTGGTGTATTACCAACGCCGGGAATTGCCCTTTTAACGCGAACCCTTGATGTTAGTGCCGGCGTTGTAATTTCAGCCTCCCATAACCCTGTTGAAGATAACGGAATTAAATTTTTTGATTCGACTGGGTATAAATTACCCGACGCCATCGAAGATGAAATTGAAAGTATCGTTATAAGTGAGGAGAAACCTTGGAAGGTTCCGATTGGTGGCGAGGTTGGACGTGTCATCGAAATCGACGATGCAGGACGTCGTTATATGGATTTCCTAAAAAGTACGGTAGGACGCCTGGATGGACTTAAGGTCGTCTTGGATTGTGCTAATGGAGCAGCATCGTATGTAGGGCCTGTGATATTGCGAGAATTTGGCGTAGAGGTTATTCCTATTTGTAATACGCCCGATGGCGTAAATATTAATGCCAGTTGCGGTTCGACGCATCCAGAACAGTTACAATGGGCGGTTTTGGAACATGGTGCTGATCTGGGATTAGCATTGGACGGAGATGCCGATCGTCTCATCGTTGTGGATGAACAAGGAAACATCTTAGACGGGGATTTTATCATGGTTATTTGTGCCCTAGCCCAGAAAACGAAAGGGATATTAGCCCAAAACGCCGTCGTCGTAACCGTCATGAGTAACTTAGGTTTGCATATTGCCCTCAAAGAGGCAGGAATGACGATCTATGAGACTCAAGTTGGGGACCGGTATGTCATGGAAGAATTGCTTAGAACTGGAGCAAAGCTTGGTGGAGAGCAGTCTGGACATATTATCTTCCTTGACCACAACACGACGGGAGATGGATTATTGACCGCCTTACATTTGTTAGCCGTTGTTCAGGAGAGGCAAGTCCCACTCTCTGAGCTAGCTTCTCAGATGCAACGTTTACCTCAGGTGCTCCTCAATGCTACGGTACAACATAAGGAACGTTTAATGCAGGATGAGAGAGTGCTCGCGAAGGTGAAAAAAGCGGAGGAAGCCCTCGGCGGTCGAGGTCGAGTGTTAGTTCGCCCCTCCGGGACAGAACCGTTGATTCGGGTTATGGTTGAAGGCCCTGACCAAAAAAAATTAAAGGAATTGGCCCAAGGGGTTATTGACATCATTCTTAACTGTGACGTGTAAATAATACCATTGGATAACTTTTTAGAATCGAGTATAATGATTCATGTGCTATAAACTCGCCATCCTTGGCTATGGTCGCCCATAGCTAGCGCTTCTAATCTCGACTGCGTGAAAAATAGGATGTCGAATATGCCGTGGTTCTTGTTCAGCAGATGTAAGCTAAAATTATGGAGGCTATTTAATTGAAAAACAATCCGAATAAGATGTGGGTCGTTGTAAGCCCAATACGTGCGAGAAATGCAGAGTATAATCAATATAATTCAGTATCTGAAGCACTTTCCGATTTTGATGAGTGGACACTTGATACAAGTAGTATTGCAAGATGTGAGGTTATGTATCGAGGAGTCACGATGATGCAATCCTCAAAAGGTAAAATAAGCGGTGCAACGTGTGAGCAGTACAACCCAGATTGCAAAGTAAGAAGTAAACTACCAAACCCCCAAGAGATACTGAATTGCGAAGAATGCGTAAAGAAAATGATGACGGATTATGCATAGAACAAAGTCCTCTAAACTAACTAAGAGTTCATAGGTTTGTTACCAGTTGCTGAGGAGGAAAGGAGGTGATTACTAAAAAGTGATAACAATAAATATGTAGATCTGTTGATGGACGGTTGTTTCAGATAGGGCAATAAAGTTTGAGCGCCTGGGCCTTAAAGGTTTGTAAAGTTTAAGGTCGACGAGGAAGAGGGTTATCGAAAGTTTCGGCGGATCCCTCTCGGTGGCTTGTCACCGTAAAGCTTGCTTAAAACCGAGAAGTAATTCTCGGGACAAAGAGCAAGTTGACAAGACAAGGGGATAGTGTGTTCAATTTTCCTCTTGCTTGTATTGCCGAGAATCTGAATCAACGAAGTCGTCCATGTATGGACGGCTTTTTTTAGTTTACAAGTTATTAACGTTTTATGGATGGAAGACAAATAGGTTTAGGTTGAAAGGAGAAAACGCATATGTGTGGAATTGTAGGATATATTGGAAAACGGGTGGCTATCCCGATTTTGGTGGATGGCTTAAAAAAACTAGAGTATCGAGGGTATGACTCGGCCGGAGTTGCCGTGTTGGATGTTGAGAAAATCGTGGTTTCCAAAAGTGTTGGCAAACTAGTTGCCTTGGAAGAAGAACTCGGAGAGAACTATTCCCAGTCATGCATAGGGATCGGGCATACTCGCTGGGCGACACATGGCCGTCCATCTTACGTCAATGCTCATCCGCATAGCGATTGCCATCAAGACTTTGTAGTGGTGCATAATGGGATTATTGAGAATTACTTGGAATTAAAAGATAGCCTTATCGAAAAAGGTCACAAGTTTGTATCTGAAACTGATACAGAAGTTTTGGCCCACTTACTGGAGGACTATTATGAAGGAGACCTTGAGGGGGCAGTGCGCAAGGTCCTAGGAACGATTCGCGGCTCGTATGCGATGGTTGTCTTAAGTCGCAGGGATCCGGATAAATTGGTTGCCGCCCGTAAAGACAGCCCGATGGTGGTGGGTCTGGGAGACGGGGAGTTCTTTGTGGCCAGTGATATCACAGCGATTTTAAACTATACGCGAAGAGTCTATATCTTAGACGATGGCGAAATGGTGGTTGTTACTGAAGAGGGAGTCAAAGTCATGGATTTTCAAGGAAACCCTCGCACAAAAGAAGTCTATGATGTGAAGTGGGATGCGGTAGCCGCCGAAAAGGGCGGATACGAGCATTTCATGCTTAAGGAAATTAATGAACAACCCCGTGCCTTGCAAGATACGATGCGGGGGCGTTTGAAAGACGAGCGAGTGGTTCTTGATGAAGTGGATTTAACCCCTGAACAGCTTGCCCAGATTTATAAAGTATATATTGTCGCATGCGGTACGGCATGGCATGCCGGATTGGTTGGTAAGACATTAATTGAACGTTGGGCACATCTCCCGGTTGAAGTGGACATTGCCTCCGAGTTTCGCTATCGATCCCCGTTGATTGACGAGCACACCCTCGTTGTGGTGGTCAGTCAGTCCGGAGAGACAGCCGATACCCTAGCTGCACTGCGGGAAGCCAAAAAGCGTGGAGCTCGTGTGGTTGCGGTAACGAATGTGGTGGGTAGTACGGTATCCCGCGAAGCCCATGATGTGATCTTTACCTGGGCAGGCCCAGAGATTGCAGTCGCTTCAACGAAAGCCTATATAACCCAGCTAGAAGGAATGGTGTTACTCGGACTTTACCTTGCCCAAGTCAAAGGGACTTTGTCTTCGGAAAGGATTGGGGAGATCATTACCGCTCTGAAGAAGATTCCAGCACAGGCCCAAGAGATTCTGGATCAAGAGGGTCTTATCAAGGAGTTAGCAAAATCGTTTGTCAAGGTAGAAGACGCCTTCTTTATTGGCCGCTCTTTAGACTGGGCAGTTGCGATGGAGGGTTCACTGAAACTTAAGGAAATTTCCTATATCCATGCCGAAGCCTATGCTGCTGGGGAGTTAAAACATGGCACACTAGCGCTCATCACGGAGGATACACCCGTCATCGCTCTGGCAACCCAACGAGATGTGTACGATAAAACTATTTCCAACGTTAAAGAGGTAAAAGCTCGGGATGCGCGAGTGATTGGGCTGACCTACAAGGGAAATACTAGTTTAGCGAAATCCGTCGATCATGTGATCTACATTCCAGAGACCATGGACGAGCTAGCTCCGATGCTCACGGTTATTCCACTCCAACTTCTGTCGTACTATGTGTCCGTCGCCAGAGGGTGCGATGTTGATAAACCGCGGAATTTGGCGAAAAGTGTGACGGTGGAGTAGTTTTAAGTATTACGGTGTAATAATTTGTTGGAGGAATAAATATACTGTAACTAGAAAATAAATACTGTAACTGTAATTTTGTATAAGTATGTATTTTTATACAAAGAGCATACATCTGAGAGAACTTGGATGTATGCTCTTATGAATTTGAAAAGGGTTGATCTAATGCTTAGGTATTTCCCCGTTCCTTACCCAGACGAAGCTATATATAGTTTGTATGTTAGGTATGACAAAAAAGTTGGTAATAATGATATCAAAACTAGTTTGAGAGAATTAATAGGAAAAAGTTCAAGAATAGATCTGTTTTTCAGCGGAAAATTGGATTGCTTATCTAATAGTTTACCTACAGAATCGGGTTACACTTCAGAGTATTTTATTCAGAACCATACTTTACTTCCAATGTTTTGCTCCTTTGTACAGTCTGAAAGGCTATCTTCGGCTTATAAAAACATTAAGAATGGTTCACTCGATCTTGTGCAACTAAATCTAGGATACAGGTTGAATTCAATATGTAAATCCTACGAGATTAAGGTGTGTTCAAAATGTATCCAAGAAGATAGGCAAACTTATGGGGAAGCTTATATTCACCGGGTTCATCAAGTACAAGGTGTATTTATATGTTCCAAGCATAAAGAGCCATTAAGACATACGCTTTTCCACCGTAAACCAAATCTAAATGCTTTATATGACATAGATTCACTATCGATTGAGAAGGAAACTAAGGAATATGAAATCCCGACAAATTTAATCGACGAGTTATATGACTTAGCGTGTGATGTAGACTTTTTAATGGAGAATAGCAAATTACTAGGAGAGTATGCAATTGTAAAAAAGAAATTTAATGCAAAATTGCATGATGCAGGTTTTATTGCACTAGGGGGCTCAATGCATTATCAGAGCAACTTGCATGAAGCTTTCTTACAGCACTATGATAGAGATTTCTTGAGAATGCTTGAATCTGAGGTTGCTGTTACTAATATACGTAGTTGGATTACCAATCTAGTAAGAAAAAATACTTGTGCCGTACATCCCATTAGAAATCTCATCTTTATAAGATTTCTTTTCGGTAACTTGAAAAACTTCGTAGATTACTCGAAGACAGAGAACGAGACGTTTGGGAGTCCACCCTTTCCATGTTTAAGAGAAAATGCAGACCATTATGGAGAAAAGACGATATCTTTTTATAAGAGAGATAATAGGAGTAATGCTCAAGAAGTTATAGGTGTGTTTGAATGCAAAATATGTAAATTATCTTATACGTTAAGGGGTAGTGATTTTAAGAAAACAGGATTTTCAAATTCCCGTATAAATAATTTTCTAAGTGAGGTTGATAAGGAGGAGATTTATAAATCTGCCATTGTAAAATTAATTGAAGAAGAACCTGAAATATCTAGAAGCGAATTACACTTTCGCCTGAATAAAGAATTTAGATGGTTGCGTAAACATTGGCGAGAATGGATCGAACAAATACTACCTCCCATAAAAGAAAAACATAAGAGTAGTGTTGATTGGATAAAACGAGATATAGAAGCATTATTAAAAATTCGACAAGTTGTAAATGCTCTACTCTCCAGTGAGGAAAAAACCTTAAGATTTACTAGATATAAAATAGCACAAATGACGGGAATACGGGACTTGATTGAGACTCAGTTAGAGAATATGCCACAAAGTAAGAGCTTTTTAGAATCAATTATTGAAGGTAAGGATGAATACTACATTCGTAAAGTAAGATGGGCAGCTAATCAACTTTACTTGAGAAGTATGGGAGTAAAGGCGTCAAAAATAAAAGAATTATGTGGATTGTGTACTTATTCACAAGTAGTACTTCAAGAAATTGAGAGACAGGTGCGTTTTTATTCAAATAGTAAATAAGTTTCTACGTAAGATATACGGAAAAAATGATGCATTCGCTCCAGGGAGACGCTGAAAGTTAAAAACATACGAGGCTGACATGCGTCATTTAATTGATAATTACATACAGGCAGATAAACCGCAAAACATTTCCCCATTTGGTGACTTGTCGCTGATTGAGCTGGTAGTGAAAACTGTCATTGCGGATGCTATTGGCAGCCTACCAAAAGGCATTAAAGGCAACTGTTAATAAAAAACAAAGTTATACACTGAAAAATAAAGTTGGAAACTACTTAATAAAGATAGGAACCGAAAAATGAAGTTGGAAAGAACAGAATTATTTAAGGGGCTGTTTCAAAATAGAATTGACAATTTCTATTTAGTGGCTGACCCTTCCTTTTGAAAGTGTGATTATCGTATGCATAGGTTTCCCTGAACTGTGGGCTATACCACTCAGTGGACACATTCTTAGATTAAAATTCTAATATAATACTGTTGTATCAGATACGATACCGTGTGTGGGTATATATTAATTGACACTGATTATAGCTTTTGCGGTAGGTGCTTAAGGTGAGGTAATTAGCGTAAGTCTGCACCTTTTTAAGAATAATGAATGTGCCGCATCTGTGGATATGTTCCCTTGGACGCAGCACGTGGAGACGGTGGTAAGTCTGAGAAAAACTACAGTCTGAAAGTGGCTTGTGGTGCTGGTTTGAGAGATTCGACGTAAATTGTATAACGATTTTATAGGACCTACTTCGCGCGCGGGAACATATATGTAGGGTTTAGTTTAGACGATTTGGGGTATGGTGCGCACGCGAGAACATATTCAATATGTAAATGTTTCCAATGTCGTTGGTAATTTTTGCTGGGGTATTGGCAGGGATTCGTTGCTTGAAGAGTTTGATGAGGAAATATTTAATGCGTTGGTGTCAGAATGACTAAAGAAATAGGGATGAATACATTTGAAATGATGGGCAGGAATTCCTTGACTGGGGAGTACCCAAGGAGGCGATTGAAGTGATCGCCATAACCACCTTTACAGGTAATGACTCCTACTAATGTGCAGAATTAACCATATTTCTGCACATTAGTAGGAGTCATTTTATTACATCCTGCCTTCTCCAAAAAATCGTCCTTAAACACATACCCCTCCGACTTTTTTAAATCAATAAAGGGCTGATTTATCGAGTTATTTTTTCCAAAAAGCCTTAGCTTCTCTCTCCAGCTTCGTCAGTCTCTCGTAGTAGTCTGGAAACTCATTTAAATGAGCCAAAGCAATTTTCCCAGTTGTGATTGGGTCATTATCGGTTACATTTGTTACAGGATCGCGCATGCCGTGTTCCAATTCTACACCTAGACCAGTTTGGAATTGGCCAACGTCAAATGGACTACGACTCCAATCAATGCCAAGGTATTCACCGATAATCCTAGATTCTTGTAGAGTGAAGCTGGTTCTAGGAATGGGTACATTGTTATTTGTATAGGTATTACCAGATAAGGAATGATGATGTTTCTGATCGATAGTGGTAAAACCTTGGTAAAAATGAATATGGCCTCCTGGAACTACAATCGCGGGTCCAGAAAAAACATTATTGTAGTGTCTATGACCATCATCTTTTGTGGTACATCCAGATATCTCATGAAAATGACCCGCTAAATCTGGTGCTTCGGTACTTTCGCCATAGCACCTATGGCTATGGCTAAGTATTTCGTTAGTCGTTCCCTGAAAGTAATGCTTATGACTCGTATACATGTAACCACCTCACATTATCTTATTCCGAGGTGGAAGAGTGTGAGATTTAATTTGGGGTCGGATGCAACAGATAAAAGAGTATTTTGATCTGTACAGTGTGAAAATTTGCAGATATCGATTCCCAATTCGTGATGAAATAAGTAAAGCACTATTTAATCAAAGTGAATATTATAAATATGCCTTAATACTATGATAGGAGAGAACTGTATGCAAGAACAGAAAAGACTTGTATCTAATAAAGTGGACAGGACTTTGAATGAATTAAACAGCTATATAAACTATCTTTATAGTCCCCGATGTCCATATTTAAGATTTACAATTTTGAACCAGTTGAAATGTAAAATTCAAGAGCTACAGGTTATTAAAAGTCTCGTGTATGCAGAGAATTATCAGATCCCTTTGGAAAGTCCACAAAATTTACCCACCCAGAGGACATTTACATTGGAGGAATTGGCAAAATACAATGGGAAAAACGGAAACCCGCCATATGCTGCAGTAAATGGGACTGTCTATGATGTAACAAATAATGCGACATGGGCGGCAGCAACCCATTTCGGCTTGAGCGCTGGAAACGATTTGACAAACGCATTTGCATCGTGTCATGCCGGCCAGCCGGTATTAAATAAATTAAAAGTTGTGGGGAAGTTGTATGATGAAAGAGTCGAACGGCCATTGTCAGGGGTATGAGGCTAAGTTAACAACCGTATCTAGCCTAATTGATAAAGTTAGGGTTGAACAGAAAAAGGGAGCCATTCCAAGGATAAACCTTGTATGGCTTGAGTTGACAGGTTGTTCAGGAAACATCATATCTTTACTGGATGGTGCTAACCCAGACTTCCACTATTTAATCACCCAGATGGTAAATTTAGTGTACAATAACAGCTTAATGGCGGCGGAGGGTGAAAAAGCTGTTCAACATTTAATGGATATCCTGAATACAGAGTTTATTCTTGCTATCGAAGGGGCTGTTGCTACAAAAAACAATGGCCTGTATAACATTATAGGACGATATGGAGGAGAACCTTTGACTGCACTCCAAGCAGTAAAAATGCTGGGAGAGAAAGCAGCCTATGTCATTGCAGTTGGATCTTGTGCTACCCATGGAGGTGTTTCGGCCGCTCGCCCAAACCCGGCAGAATGTGTAAGTGTTCAAACTGTATTGAGCAGAAAGGTTATACAATTGCCCGGTTGCCCATGCCATCCCGATTGGTTTATGGGAACCCTTGCACATATTATTTTGTATGGAGAGCTAGAATTGGACAATAGGGGTAGGCCACTGTTGTTCTACAGTACATTGATTCACGACCGGTGTCCTAGAAGATCCTTTTTTAATAAAGGAATATTTGCAACGAAGCTCGGGGAGGGGACCTGTATGTTCAAACTTGGGTGTCGTGGTCCGGTTACGCGCACCGACTGTCCTGAGAGACAATGGAATAATTATGTGAACTGGCCAATTAAAGATGATACGCCTTGTATTGGATGTGCTCAGTTTGGATTTCCGGATCAAATGGAACCTTTTATCAGCTATGAAACCACACGAGACGTAAAGCTATGACTCAAAAGATTATAATAAACCCGATTACCCGTATAAGCGGGTTTATGGAAATAGAAGTTATCCTAGAGAATAATAAGATTATAGATGCAAAAACAAAGGGACTTTTATTTAGAGGATTTGAAAAAATGTTAAACGGAAGAAGTCCTTTTGATGCAGTTTATTTTACACAGAGAATCTGTGGGATATGTTCAACTGCACACTCTGTGGCCTCTACACTTGCATTGGAGGATGCATTGAATATTATTCCATCGGAACAGGGAAGGTATTTGCGTGATATTATTCATGGTTGTGAATTTCTTCAGAATCATCTCAGGCATTTTTATCAATATACTATTCCCGATTACGTGAAACTCCCCCAAAGCTATCCGTTGTATGATAATGATCATCATGATTATAGGCTTCCAAAGGCGAAAAATGATTTAATGGTAAAGCACTATTTTGAAGCCCTAATTATGAGCAGAAATGCCCACGAAATGCTTGCAGTGTTGGGAGGGAAAGCTCCCCATAATCATGGGGTGTTTCTCGGAGGAATTACGACACAGGCTACCACGGACAAAATCATGAAAATCAAGTCCATCTTAAACTCTATTGATGGGTTTATAAACTATAAGATGATCCCAGATGTATACATGATCGCAGAGTATTATCAGGACTATTTCCATAATGGTCGGGGTTATGGGAATCTTTTAAGTTTTGGCTGTTTCAATGCTTATAAGGACTCAGGAACGTTGTATGTAAACCCACTACTATATACAGAGGGAACTATTTATCCATTTAACGCTGATGGGATTACGGAGGAAATTGACTACTCCTGGTATTCTGATAAACAAAAAAAACTTAAGCCCTTGGAAACGATACCGGAAGCAGAGATGAATAAACCTAAAGCTTACTCATGGATAAAAGCACCAAGATATAATAATATTCCATTTGAAACAGGTCCTTTGGCTAGGCAGTGGTTGAGCGGTGAATATAGGAATGGGATTTCGACCATGGACAGGACAATAGCTAGAGTGTTAGAAGCAAAGAAAATTTCAGAAGTAATGCATACATTGCTTGCCAATCTCATTCCCAATGTATCCGTTCAGGCAGAATATAAGATTTCTGAAAGTGCACAAGGTGTGGGATTAATTGATACTACAAGAGGTGCACTTGGCCATTGGTTAAAAATAACTAATAGTGTTATTTCCTTCTATCAAATCATTACACCGTCCGCCTGGAATATTTCAACGCGAAGCAGTAATGGCTTAAAAGGTACAACTGAACAGGCATTGATTGGTACAACGGTTCAGGATATTGAAAATCCGGTAGAAATGGGAAGGATTATACGTTCCTTTGACCCTTGTATCTCTTGTGCGACACACATTATTTCTGGTGGAAAACATATCAAAACCTTAAAGGTAGTGCCATGAAAGAAATCTTAGCTTTTTCCAAACCCAAACATAGAATTTATTATAGGAAAACCGACATAAATTATTTAATATTGATGATCTCTCTTCATGCGTTTTTGAGGATTTATGTGGTAAGTCTGATGTGTACCCCGTGTAAAGGACAATTTGGGTTTTTGAAATTCCAATCAAATAGGTATTTATGAGGCGGTGCGTATCAGCACCGCAGGCAGTACTGCCTCCCTGGAAACCAAAGCGAAATTATCTAAAGCTTTACGTAAAGGTTATTATAAATACAACAGACAGTTACCCGCTAGTTTAGTGGTTAATATAAGACTTTTTTTCTCATTCATTCATTCATTCTTCCTTCCTTCCTTCCTTCCTCCTCTCTCCTCCTAGCGAGGGGACTTTTTTTGTAATGTATTGCCCCAAGCGCAATGTGGTGACCTTATTTTCCTTACATATTTCGACAAAACATTACTTTTTATACGGTTGATGTTGCCATTTTATTGTACTAAAATGTACAAGCTAGTTAATTCATTATGAAAGAGGATGTTCTAAGAGTGAAAATCAAGGCCCTTGAACAAATCGAAAAATTAAGATTACAAATGCAAGAAATTGCTTCGGATAAGGATCTGACGGATCCGATGGTAAGGGTAAGTGAAAGGCTTGATATATTAATTAATGATTTCTATATCAGTCAAGAAATAATAAAAGGCGTAGTGGAGGAACTGGGGCAGGCCAGTTGATTAACTGAATCCCTGGCATAATAGCCTGCGTAAAATCTTTCGTCCTACTCATTCGGCCCAGCTTAACCGCCAGGGCCTTTTTTTGTTTCAGTTGGACAGGTTTTCCCTGATTTCGCAAGGAAGTTGTGAGATGATTACCAATGATTACCTTAGGGATATGATCCTACTCTGGCACCTGAAGCACAGCATCTTATTGCTTGCGAGCTTCTCTTCGGTTACGGATAGGACCTTGGTCGATCTTGATCGTTTCGCCGTTGAGCTTTAATCGTAGTGGATGAGGTGTGCCGTCGTTTTCGAAGTGCGTTAGGACTTCGATCAGGGTTGAGAGGATTTTCATGGGTGGTTGCTCCATTTCTGCGTTTAGGGTTATTATCGGATCGATAAATAATTTACCTTTCCACATTTGCGTCCTATAACCTATAAAAGGTTATGTTAAGCCCCCTGCCTTTATTTTTGTAGAATGGGGCGATCATATAGTTAATAACGTCATAGTCCTAATACTCTTAGGACCTTCGGCATCTAACTATTAAAGTGGAATGTTGATATAGTTCAAGTATGATTCTGATACAGACAGTACCATTTTTTGATTTTTGACACTATATATAGTGGCTTAATTTAATCAATCAAACTATATGCAGCCTAACAGAGTCGAAAACAGGGGTTTGTGCAACAGAATCAAGTATCTATCTTGGCAATAGTGGACGACTTAATTCCTTGGAGGGGTCCAGCTAACCAAATGCGGATTTCGTACGCTAAGGAACCACGCCTTCCATTTGATGTTGCCGAGGTTGATCGTAAACTAAAACACTACACAGAATGTCTGTGTAGTATTTTAATGTGTTTTAGTTTATTAACGTTATTTTCCAATATATCAAAGTAGAGTTTACCCCAGAAAAACACTTCACGAAAGGCGAGGGGGGAGAATTTCAATTGATAGACTCCAATTCTGAACACATAAACGAAGGGGTTAGCCAATACTTGCTTAGCGTACGAAATCCGCGTTTGATTGGCAGGACTCCTTAAAGTGTAGAAGAGGGAGATATCACAAAAATACTTAAAAATAACAAAGTAAATATATTTCTTGATTTTCAACTAGAGGAGGAAGAATATCAATGAAGAAAAAAGGCATAATGAAGTTATTTTCGTCCGTTGTCATATTTACTATGATGTTTGCGATGATGATGCCAGTTGGGGTAGCGTATGCGGATGGCCAATCCACAAAGGCAGTGGCAACGTCGACAGCAACCCCGATCCAAGGCCAATCCGTCAACCAGGCTATTACCGGAGCGAACGGCAACTTGTTGACTGGAGCGACTAAGGTCGCTGTGGCGGCTAAGAAAGTAGCCAAAATTGTAAACCCTGATTATACTTACACCGTAACCGATGGCAAAGCCCGGATTACGAGGTACACAGGGGCTGGTGGAGTTGTTACAATACCAAATGCATTAGGGGGATCTCCTGTAACAAGTATCGGCAATACTGCTTTTCTTGGTTGCAAAGGCTTAACTACTATTAGCATTCCGAAAACAGTAACTAGTTTGGGCGATGCTGCTTTTCTCAATTGCAAAGACTTAACTACTATTAGCATTCCGCAAGGAGTAACAAGTATCGGCAACTCTGCTTTTCTTAGTTGCACAGGCTTAACTACTATTAGTATTCCGCAAGGGGTAACAAGTATTGGTAACTCTGCTTTTCTTGGTTGCACAGGCTTAACTACTATTAGTATTCCGCAAGGGGTAACAAGTATCGGTAACTCTGCTTTTTCCCATTGCAAAGGCTTAACTGCTATTAGCATTCCGAAAACAGTAACAAGTATCGGTAACTCTGCTTTTCTCGATTGCACAGGCTTAACTATTAACAGTAAAGTAAAAGCAGCACAGGTCGGGGAGTATTTTCAGGATGGAGATTATTTTTACACTGTAACCGATGGCAACGCCCAAATTACGGGGTACATAGGGACTGATGGAGTTGTTACAATACCAAGTTCATTAGGTGGATTCTCTGTAACAAGTATCGGCGACTATGCTTTTATCGGCAACGGCCTAACTGGTATTAGTATTCCGCAAGGAGTAATAAGTATCGGCAACTATGCTTTTGGCGGCACAGGCTTAACTGGTATTAGTATTCCGCAAGGAGTAATAAGTATCGGTGACTATGCTTTTTACGATTGCAGCGACTTAACTAACATTAGCATTCCGCAAGGAGTAACAAGTATCGGCGAAGCTACTTTTCTCGGTTGCACAGGCCTAACCAGTATTAGCATTCCGCAAGGAGTAACTAGTATCAGCAACCGGACTTTTTACGATTGCACAAGCTTAACTAGTATTAGTATTCCGCAAGAAGTCACAAGTCTCGGCGACTGGACCTTTTACGATTGCACAAGCTTAACTAGTATTAGTATCCCTCAAGGAGTAACAAATATCGGCGAGCGAACTTTTTCCGATTGCACAGGCTTAACTAGTATTAGTATCCCTCAAGGAGTAACTAGTATCGGGCAAGAGACCTTTATCGATTGTACAGGCTTAACTAGCCTTAGTCTTTCGCAAGGATTAACAAGTATTGGCAACTCTGCTTTTCTATTTTGCACAGGCTTAAGTAGTATTAACATTCCGCAAGGAGTAACTAGTATTGGTGATACTGCTTTTTGCGAGTGCACAGGCCTAACTACTATTAGCTTTCCACAAGAATTAACAAGTATCGGCAACTATGCTTTTTACGGCACAGGCTTAAGCATTATTAGCCTTCCGCAAGCAGTAACAAGTATCGGTGACGGTGCTTTTTGCGAGTGCACAGGTCTAACTAGTATTACATTTAACTCGGCAACAACAACAATATATGATGATGCAACCACAATTCCAGCCGCAACAACGATTATAGGATACGACCCATCTACTGCAAAAACATACGCTACAGAATATAACAGAACGTTCGAAGATATAGGTGGTGGGAGCCCAGGAATATCCGCCAATATTTCTCAAGTTGCAACACAGGATCCCAAAGCAACTCAGAATTCTGCAAGGAATTATGGCGAGCCTATAGATACTGCCACCGGAGCTCATATATTAGATCAAACACTGTTAAAAGTTCAGGGTTCGGAACCTTTCTCATTTGACTTACACTACAATTCTCTCTTATTGAAGTCAGGTAATTTTGGGAACAGCTGGGAGAGTAATTACGAAGCCTCGTTGGAAGCTCAAAGCAGTGGCAACGTAATTATTCATTGGTCTGCTAATCGCTTCAACACATTTGTCCTAAACGGAAGTAGCTATGTCCCCCAAGACCAAGCGGTTCAATATGATCAATTAGTAAAGAATACTGATGGTACGTTTACTTTAACTCGTAAAGACAATAGTATTTACCATTTTGACAGTGCTGGGAAGTTATCGCAGTTGGGTAATGGACATGGGCAGTCTCTGAATATGTCCTATGACAGTTCAGGGAAGCTTATTCAAGTGACCGAACCCGTTTCCGGTCAGTCCTTTTCGCTAGCCTATACATCCGCAGGCTTGGTACAGTCCATTTCCGATAACGGAAACCGCCAAGCAACTTTTACCTATGATCAAAATCAGAATTTAGCTAGTATAACTAAATCTAATGGAACACTCACCTACACCTATGACAGTACTGGTAGAGTCCTTACTGGAACTGCCCCGTCGGGAACGCAGGCTTTTTCTGACACCTATGATTCAACGGGACGCATAATCAAACAGTGTGATGCTGTGAATCATGTAACGACCTTAAGTTACGATGAAAGCAGTCAACCTGGGTACTTGCTGACGACGGTCACAGACCGGAATAGCCAAACCATAGTCTATAAATATGACGCCAAATACAACTTATTGAGCTTAAAAGATGCCTTAGGCAATACAACTCAGTCTATCTATGACAGTAATGGAAACAAAACTAGTGAAACCAATGCCAATGGAAATACGTCATCGTCTACTTATGATGCCCAAAGAAATCTCCTTACGGTAAAAGATCCCCAAGAACACACAACTACAATGACCTATGATTTGAACAATAACATGATTTCCATGACGAACGCTGCCGGTAAGATAATTACCTTTACGTATGATAGCTTGCACAATTTAACCAATGTCACCGATCCTTTAAATAATTCGACAGCCTATACTTATGATAGTAACGGCTTATTGCAAAGCAAAACGACGCCAGAGACTGCAAAGACGACTTATGTCTATGCTAATGGGCTGCTGCAAAGTGTAACGGATGCCGTCGGAAATAATGTATCCTATCAGTATGACTCTATTGGGCGACTAATCGGCCAAACAAACCCCGATAGTGGTCAGGCACAAATGACCTATAACGATTACAATGAGTTAACCAGCACCATAGACCCACTAGGGAACACAACGCTTTATACCTATGATGCCTTGGGAAATAAACTGAGCGTGACAGACCCAAACGGCAACATAACCTCGTATGCCTATGATCAAGAGAGCAACCTTACCAGTCAAACAGATCCTCTTGAAAATAAAACTCTCTACCAATATGACAACGAAAATCACTTAGTCCAAGTAACAGACGCGCTCGGAAATACGACCACTTACCAGTATGATGCTGCGGGACGAAAGATAAGCTCTACCGACCCACTTGGCAATATCACAACAATTCAGTATGATCCACTGGGAAACATGACGGGTATTACAGATGCTCGTGGTAATCAGATTCTAACCTTGGCATATGATACGCTCAATAACCCGATAACAAAAACAGATGCTCTTGCCAACAAGACAACCAACCAGTACGACCTCTTAAATCGCGTATCAGCAACGATTGACCCATTGAATCATACCACTCAACTTCAGTATGACGATGCTAACAATATGGTCGGATCGACTGACCCTAACAATGGCATAAGTCGGCAGGAATTTGACGCAGATGGGAATAGGATATCGTTAACGGATCCGAATAACAATCAACTTACATTCACTTATGACGCATTAGATCGTGTGACTAAGCTCACAAATACTAGTGATAATAGCACTAACTATCAGTATAATTCAGACAGTTTGGTTTCCCAAATAACGAATGGCCGTGGTCAAGCCGCCACCTACCAATATGATAAAGCGGGTCGTATTATTAGTTCTAGCGACCCAGTTGGCACGACTGCTTACAGCTATGACAAGGATGGAAATCTTCTTACCGCCAGTGATTCAGTTGGTACAATCTCAAAATCATACGATGCCCTTAATCGCATGGTAAGTAATACAGATGTCTACGGCAATGTCATTCATTATCTGTATGATACGGTGGGGAACTTAGCCTCCGTCACTTATTCAGATGGTAAGGTGGTGACTTATAGCTACGATAAAAACAACCACATGGCAAGTGTTACCGATTGGGCCGGAAAGGTAACCACGTATCAATACGATGCTAATGGGCGGTTAACTAGTACCCAGCGTCCAGATGGCTCGGTTGAGACGAGAACTTACAACACGAATGGCAATTTAATTGAGCTTAAAGATGTTGCGTCAGATGCAACGATTATTAGTGACGAAAGTTACACCTATGATCCAACCGGCAATATTACCAAAGAAACCAATAATAGTCCAAGTAACTCTGGAACAGCCAATTATCCTTTAAATGACACTAAAATGACGTATGGTACAGATAACCGTTTGGCGACTTATAACGGGCAGCCTGTAACTTACGATGCAGACGGGAATATGACGACCGGACCGTTGGGCAGCAATGCGGCGTCTCAGTTCACCTATGATTCTCGGAACCGTTTAATTAGTGCGGGAGGATTAACGTATACTTATGACGCCTTAAATACCCGCGTGGCTGTGACTGATGCCAATGGCAAGGTGACAAGGTTAGTTACAGACACTAACGCAACCTTAAGCCAAGTGCTGATGGAGACTGATGCAAATGGTACCATTTTAAAACACTATGTGTACGGACTTGGTCTGATTAGCAGCGAAGATGCAGCTAGTTATAGCCTGTATCATTACGACCAAAGAGGAAATACAGTTGCTTTAACAGACCAAAGTGGGAAAGTCACCGATCAGATGGCTTATGATCCCTACGGCACGATTCTATCGCGAACGGGTACAACTTCAATTGCTTTTTTATATGATGGTCGTGACGGGGTAATAGCTGATAATAACGGATTGTATTATATGAGGTCGCGTTATTACAGCCCCGTGGTAAATCGGTTTGTAAATGAGGATACTGTACTGGGGAGTGTGAGTTTCGTTCAATCATTAAATAGGTATGCATATGTTAATGGAAATCCGATAAATCAACATGATCCTGAAGGTAAATTTGCATGGATAGTAGCTGGAGCAGTTGCCGGAGGTTCAATTAATGGTGCTGTACAAATTTTCGCAAATTTCAATCAGGGGAAAAATTGGTATGAAGGGGTTGCTGGAGCTACGCTTGGTGGAGCAGTTAATGGAGGGATACTCGCTGCTACTGGGGGTACTCCACTATTGGCAATGGGCGGGGCAGCATTAGCAGGAGGGGCTATTCAATCTGCGGTAAATGAAGTCGAAAACTACGTCATGGGTAAAGAAATATTGAACGAAGAAAATATAGTCCAGTCAATTGAAAATACTGGAGTGAATACTCTAGAAAATGGTGCATTAAACTTTGCCGGAAATTATTTAGGATCAAAATTGATACCAACAAAACCAAATTGGATTAAACCCGAGAGTTGGAAGAGTTTTTTAACTATGTCCTATGGGCAGAAAATAATGTTACAAACTGGTGCAGGGGCTATTTTAAGTCTTGGAGAATCTCAGATTGAATATCGTAACGGATCGTTTGATAACACAACTCAATGTTACCGGTAAAGTAAGAATGGAGTGGTTCGCAGATGTTTTTTTCTAATAAAGAAGTCACGTGCGAAGAGTGTAAGGTTAGTTTTCCTAAGAAAAATATGTGCATATATGACTCTACCCGTCAAGGACGCATGAAAAACGAAAGAAAAATGAACCTCTGCCAGAAGTGCGCCCTAATACGCTTATTTAAGTGTTTTAACAAAAAGACAATAATAGTCCATCCATTGAAAAAATATAACGCCTATGTCTATTATAGTTTCAATGAATTATTGCCTTCTTCTTGGGATGCAACAAACAAAGATAGGGACATAAAATTCGTTTCTGCATTGAGAAAATTAATACCTCCAGATAGTGTCGTGTGTAATTGTTGTACTGACCATGCTTCTTTTACTTGGTGTTCTCCAGAAGTTTTTGATAATAACCCATTTAAAACTGAAATTAGCCCTGAGGAAGATTTTGAAACAGTATATTTATGCAAGGAATGCCTAATAAAATCGTTTTCAGGCATTGTCCAAAGTGAGGATATATCATTTAGTGCAATTTTCCCTCCTGCAATAGAAGGAGAAGGAGAAGGATACTATACTCCGTGGGACGTATAAAATTATAAGCGTTATATGGGGCTAAAAGGTAAATTCTTCGAATCACTATTCTCCACGGTAATGCGCATAATAGATATTAAAGAGAAGAGGTAACCGCAATGAAACGAAAGTTTCTAATGAAGATCGTAATAACCTTGGTTGTTATATTTGTTATGACTGTATCCCCAGTATTAGCTATGACCTAAAACTATGACGACTTAGGCCGTTTGGCAGCTGTTACCTATGATTCCGGGCAAACATCAACGTATAGTTATGATTCAACTGGAAATATGTTATCAACAACCAATAGCTTGGGTAATAAACTAATCACTGCTTACAGCCTCACCGCACAAACGGGACCGGCTGTGATAGATAGTACGAAACATACAGTAGCTTTATCTGTTTACAACGGTACGGACGTGACGAACTTAATAGCTACGTTTACCCTGTCGGGAGGGACATCAACTCAAGTGGGAAACACAGCCCAAGTTAGCGGAACGACTTCCAATAATTTCACAAATTCAGTGATCTACAAGGTGAGCTCAGCAGATGGTAGTGAGCAAGACTGGACGGTGATAGTGATAGCCTCCGCTGCACCGACATCGGAAGCATTAACGGTAAGCGACCCATCGACCACAGGATTTACAGTTGCGTTGAATCCAGCACTTAATGGCTTGACAGCAAGCAACTTCACGCTAATGGACGGCAGCACCCCAGTGACTATTAGCTCGGCCTCGACTACGGACAATGGCGCCACCTACACAATCGCAGCAACGCTGGCAGCTGGTAAAATCTATCTGATCTCGGCTACGGATACTGGCTACACCTTCGGGACAGCGCAAAACTCGGTAGTGTCTTCGGGAGCGTCGACATCGGAAGCATTAACGGTAAGCAACCCATCGACCACAGGATATACAGTTGCGTTGAATCCAGCACTTAATGGCTTGACAGCAAGCGATTTTACGCTAATGGACGGCAACACCCAAATGACTATCAGTTCAGCCTCAACAACGGACAATGGCGCGACCTACACGATCACCGCGACGCTTACAGCTGGTAAGACCTACACGGTTACGGCCACGAAGAGCGATTATGACTTTGGGACAGCACAAAACGTGGTGGTGTCTCCGGGAGTGTTGACATCTGAAGCGCTGACGGTGAGCAACCCATCGACCACAGGATTTACGGTTAGCCTCAGCCCGGCTTTAAATGGTCTACAGACCAGCGATTTCATATTGTTGGACGATCAGAGTCAGCCTGTGAATATAAGCACTGCCACAACTACAGGCAGTGGAATAACCTACACAATAGCTGCTACGTTAACAGCCGGTAAGACCTATACGGTCACGGCCACGAAGACCGACTACACATTTGGGTCCGCGCAAAACGTAGTGGTTCCAACACCGCCGACATCCGAAACGCTGACGGTGAGCAACTCGTCAAATAGTGGATTTACAGTGACGTTGAGCCCTTCACTGGCTGACTTAACCGGCAGTGACTTCACACTATTGGACGGTAGCACCCCAGTTACTATTAGCGCGGCTTCGAGAGCGGACAATGGTGCGACCTACATAATCGCCGCAACGCTGACAGACGGTAAGACCTATACGGTCACGGCTGCGGATACTGGCTACACCTTTGGATCAGCGCAAAACGTAGTGGTTCCTTCGGCAGCGGCCACCTTGTCTAGCGCGGCGACAACGGACGGCACGCACATCGCTTTGACGATGAGCAGTGCATTGACCGGCTCCACAGGCGACCTGGTAGCTTTTACGGTATCCGGCGTAGCGTCGAGTCCGACGATTACCAACGTTGCGGTATCCGGCACAACGGTAATCCTGACTCTGGGCGCGACGATTGTGAACAGTGATTCTTCCGTCATGGTAAGCTACACCAAAACGGGGAACAACGATCTGACCAACGGCACTCCGGTAGCGAACTTCAGCAACCAGACCGTGACGAATAACGTGCATTAATGGACTCCCCAATTTGTATTAGGTCATGAGTTGGGCGGTTCACATTAGTGCTACTTAAGGAGGCACTAATGTGAACCGCCATTTTACATCGTATGAATAGATGGAATGGTCAGTATCTATCGCTAAAATTATTATCATTTTAACAAGTCGGTTTTCCTACTCTAAGGGAAACCGACTTTGTTGCTTCTTGTTTGCTTGGGCATGGGCTAGATAAACAGAATTAACGGAGGGTAAAAGGGCATTATCATTGTTTAATTAGAACTGTTTTGGAATTTATAAATAATTATTTTGAATAGTTACAGACATTGACAAACAGTTTTAATATAA
>Ga0209123_1000957_pt1 | contig 31950 bp, 21 predicted proteins | sample BarGraIncu00431A_FD_184500 | JGI IMG/M metagenome (GOLD analysis project Ga0209123, IMG submission 184500) | Arctic peat soil microbial communities from Barrow, Alaska, USA - Barrow Graham LP Incubations 004-31A (SPAdes) (version 2) | ecosystem: Environmental > Terrestrial > Soil > Wetlands >... | reverse complement strand
ACACCATCAGCAACGGCCTGTTTCGTCGTGTAAATGCTGATTAAACTCCAATTATCCATCTTCATATTTTTCACCACTGCCCTGTGGCTTTATTTTGGCATCTGGCTCGCCATAATTTGAACCAGTGCAAATTGAGCCAGGCGGATTCTTGTCAAGGGCGGAATGTCAGTTTCAACCAGAGGTGGAAAAACACAAACGGGAAAGTGACCGAGCACGAAGTGCCGGGGGTGACACTACCGAATATCAGAAAGGTCTATCCTCCGGCCCTTGACTTTTCCGGCTGGCGATCAATACATTTGGTGAAAAATTGTAGGAGAGAGATCTTCTCAGAAATGGATTACATGGATTTAAAAAAGATTGCGCGGATTAATACGGATTATATTGATTTAAAAATGTGCGACCGTTTTGCAGCAAGTAAACAAAAAATTATTGCCTTAAAACAGTGAGCAGGCAGCGAACAAAAAAAGGGAGCAAAGCTCCCGATTTTTTAAAAGTTGATTAAAGTTTCAACTTCTCGAACCTTTGAATCCAGCGTTCGTTTCATCTCATCTATTACAGTGGTTATAACGGATGAATTGGAAGTTCTGAATTCATTGCCGGCAGCATCCCGTAGAAGGATGGTCGAGCTCAGTGAATCAGCCCCAATCTGGAAAGTTTGAAGCTTACGCCTGGATTCAGCCAAAGCCCTGTACCGGTCGATCAACAGCGTCAGATCTTCCACTCTCTGAATTTTCTCTTCAAGCGTAGGCTTGCGAACTTCTTCTTTCTCGACAATTGTCATTGTAGCAACCGGCTTTGAAGCTGGCTCAGGAATTAGAATTTCTTCCTTTTTCGATTCGGTTTCGTCTGTCACAATGGACAGAACAGGAGCTTCCGATTCCTTTACATTGGTCAGAATGTCTTTTTCTTCACTGACCGCCTTGTGTGCAAGATTCTTATTCGTCATCTTTTGTCACCGGTGCCTTCCGGGTTTATTTTGGTATCTGGCTCACCGTTAAATTAAATTTCGGGCAAAAGAGATTGAGCCAGGCGGATTCTAGTCAAGGGCGGGATGTCAGTTTCAACCAGAGGATGAAGAAACAATAGGGAAAGTGACCGAGCACGAAGTGACGGGAGGTGAATAGTAATGATATATAAAAGTGAAAACCGGACGTCCCTTGACTTTTCCGATCTGGCGATCAATACCTTTGCGCCGTAATTTGAGTTAACAGTATTTTCTCAGAGATCAGATTGACCATAAAAAAAGCCCCGTCAGTGGCTTTACCTGATTAACAGGAGAGAGCATCCTTCTTATCAAGTACGAGGTACCAGGAAGCATATTCTTCGTTTTCTTCCTCCCAGGTCTGAAGGCTTTTCTCTTGTTTGGTTTCACGTTTGAATCTGAACAGTTCATCCAGCCTTTTGATTTGTTCTTCGTTGGTGTTTAGTGCTTTCATGGTTTGAATTTTTAGTGAAAATTTACGCAAGTGATCAGTGGAGCCTGGAGGGGCTATCAAGAAACCGTGGAATACCGGACCGGTGCGAAGCGAGGGAGGATATGCCGCGAAAGTGCTTGACAGAGCGAAGCGGCACACGGAAGGTTTCACTAACTTTCGTAATATTTTCCAAAAATCACCATGGAAGTACTGTTCAGAAGAGCGGTCAACAAAGGGGGAATGGTCTAAGATTTAAATGTGAAATGGGTATCTACTTGACTGGTGAAGTGTTGTTTTTGCATGGTTGCAGGTGGAGAACAGCAGACGGACGCAAAGACTCCACGAAGCCAGGAATACGATAGACCAGAATACTAGCGGACTATAAAACTCCGTGGACAATGGTTACCACCAGCGCCTTAGCGGCGGGTGGTGTCCATTGTCGGGCAGAAAGAGCAGCATTCAGAACGAATAAAAAATACCAGGCCCCCTAAGGAGCCTGATAATGTAGTTTGAGTGTACCGCTGTTATTTGGATCCACCTGGTGATTTAAGATATAATCCACCGACTTTTGAGCCTGGGTAGCAGCCATTACCAATACTTTGGAATCATCTTTGAATTTCCGTATCCAGCTTTTGATATAGGCTGCATTGTTCTGAATCGTTTCGTTTTCAATGTTTGTTATGCCGCACATAAATGCAGCACCCATCTCGGCGCACAACTCTTCCTGGCTATAATCCTGTGAACCAAATTGATGATCGCCAATTTTCTCATGCCGTGCCAGACGTGAACGATGGCCTACAGAATGCACACACTCATGAAAAAGTGTGGAATAGTACTGCTCATCGTGAAAGAATGTGCGCGGATGGGGCATCAGAACCGTATCCAGGAGCGGTATGTAGCAGGCATGATTCGAACCAAGTTCAATCTTTGGGCAGTCGGACCAGTTGTGAATGATTGATTCTGCAGCAGCGATCGGATTAAAATCGTGGTCAAAACCTTCATTGGAAGGAATCTTTGACGGATCAATTCCTTCCGTCTGTGAAAGGTTGAAGACATTGTAATAGCGCAGAAATGGCGTTTTCTTGATGTCACCGTTTTTCTCTTCTGATTCGAGCATCTTCCAGAAGACAACCACGATCGATTTTGAGCCTTTGACAATGTTACCGCCAAGCATCTTTGCCTGTTCAAAAGTCAGGTAGAAAGGAGACGGATGTTGGTAAGCCAGCAAGAGCCAGAAATTAATCCCGTGATAGGACCTGTTGGTAACCAAGTTTCGCGGCATGCCGCAGGAAGTTTTCCATGGCATCTGCCACGGCACGACGCCTTGTTCAAGACGTTCAATGATTTTCTGAGTGACAACCTCATAAATGTCAAATTTATTCATCTGTTTTGCCGCTTGCCTTGCGGACTTATTTGGGCATCAGGCGCGCCGTTAATTATTTTCGGGCACACCTGATTGAGCCGGGCGGATTCTTGTCAACGGGCGAATGTCAGTTTCAACCAGAAGGGAAAATCATATCAGCGGGGATCATCAACTGTATGCTGTTTAGCATACAGTTGACCTGCAATTGTAGCGGAGGGAAAGTGACCGAGCACGAAGTGCCGGGAGGTAATGAACTAAGAAATTTGCAATTGCATCACCAGACGGCCCTTGACTTTTCCGTTCGGCGATCAATACCTTTGCACCCAAAATAAGTAAACACACTGATCAGTGGAGAAGGAGGTTAAATATTTACTAAAGGAATTATATGAAAACTAAAATCTTCTTAAACCCTAAGGATCAAAATTTAATTAGCGAAAATAATGCGCAGAATGATTGTAATCAAAAATGAAGCAATTTCCAATCCCACAGTTCACTGCACAAAATTTACGGCAAATAAATTTTGTGCAGTGAACTGTGGGCCCGACTAAGGCCTATGGAGCATTGAAGAAAAAAAAGTAGAAATGCAGGAAATATGAAAAATACATAATAATATTTTCGTGATAAAATGAGAGTGACAACCTAAAGATTCCACCAAATAAGTCCTGAAAGACTAAAAACTACAATTCGGAGTTATTCGCTTTCTTCATTTTTTGATTCAAAAAGAATCTTGGGGAAAAGGTGAAGAATAGTAGTCCTGTACAATCAATTAAATGGCAGTTACCTGAATTGTGTAGTCATCAAAATGGCGAAAATTCAAATTGGCTTTGATCAATTGCGATTCATCAGTAACTCGTCGTAATCTTTAAATCCTGGGTGCAAAATTTGAGAGCGGTTTAACACGTCAGGACATAGCTCAACAATACGACCACGAACTCTTCTTGACTATAATCCTGAGATACGAATTTATGATCTTTGATTTTTTCATGACGGCCAAACCGGGCGGATTCTTGTCAATGGGTGAACGTCAGTTTCAACAACAGGAAGGAAACACACAACAGTGAAAGTGACCAGGCACGAAGTGACTGGGGTAATAGTGGAAAGCCACCAGGTCATTCAACCCTCCGGCCCTTGACTTTTCCGACAGGCGATCAATAAATTTGGCCAACAATAGAGTAATCAGCTCTGTAGCTATGAAATCAAGAATTATTTAATATAAATATGATAATGAAAGTGTAATCAAAGTGGATTAAAACTAAAAAAGTGGGAAATTGAAGAAATCGCTTAAAAAGTGTTTCTCATTTATTATTTCGTTATTCATTAAATGTCAGCACACTGCACAAAATTTATCGCAAATAAATTTTGTGCAGTGTGCTGGGGCCCCAACTATGGCCTACGAAGCAATGAAGAAAAAAAAGAAGAAATGCAGGAAATATGAAAAATACATAATAATATTTTCATAATAAAATGAGGTGGGCAACCTAAAGATTCCACCAAATAAGTCCTGAGAGACTAAAAACGATAATCCGGAGTTATTCTCTTTCTTCATTTTTTGATTCAAATAGAAGCCTGTAAGAAAGGTGAAGAAAAGTAGTCCTGTACAATCAATTAAATGGCTGTTACCTGAATTGAGCAGTCATCAAAAAGGTGGAAATTTAAATAGGCTTTGATCAATATTGATTCATAAGAAACTCGTTGTAATCTTTGAAACCAGTGTACAAAATCTGGGAGCGGTTTACCGCATCTGGGCGTAGCTCAGCAATACGGTCTGAGGCTTCTTGTCCTGCCCTGTCATTGTCCAGGAACAGATTTATCCTGGCATAGCGGGGCAACCTGTCAATGAATTTCTGAATAAATCCCACCCCGTTCAACACGATTGTGTCACAGCTGGGTTGCTGAATATTGTAATAAGTTAAAGCGGAAAGGAAATCCATAAATCCCTCGAAGACATTAACCGCAAAACCATTTTTCCCTGGAATGGTTGTAATGTCTTTAGGTGATGTTGATCCTTTAAAATATTTGTTTCGTAGCTCATACCCATGGCGGTCATTCTCAAAGGCAATTGAGAAATAAGACCTGTCACTCCTGTAGGTGCTGTAGTATGCTTCCCTGCAATACACTGAAGCTAACATGGGGTTTATCTTCCTTTGCTTCAGGTACTGAATCAATGCGACGTTTTGAAGGGGCTGGGTATATTTTATTTCGATTTTGGTTTCCTGGTAATCATGAAGTGAATGCTTGTCAGTAAAAGGAAGGAGAGGTTTTGCAATCGATGCGCCGGATAATATAAGCAAAGCACCCGGCACATCAACATTGTAATACTTGCAAACCAAATCAACCAGGCGTCCTCCGGTTGCAGTCCCGAAATCATACCAGACGTTTTTAACCCGGTCAACTTTGAAACTGGGTGTTTTCTCATTCCGAAGCGGTGAACAATACCAGAAACTATTTCCGGCTGTTTTGGCAGGGTTAATCCCTTTGCTCATTAAAAAACCTGCAATATTCATTTCATTAGCCAGTTTGCAGTTCATTTTTCCTTTTTTTGACAGGTGAGAATTGATATTTTGTTTTGTGTACCGGAAGGATTTGAAGACTTCCGATTCCGGATCCTTAATTGCCGTTCTATTTTTATCAGGCGTATATATCCGAAAAATTGTAAACATTGTAAACCATGTAAACCAGGAGACGTAAGTGTCTGAAATACATTAAAATATATTTTTTATAATTGTAAACCAGTTGTAAACCTCCTGTAAACCATTATTCAATATTTAACAATACACTTGCAACCTTGTAAACCACATGTAAACCAATAAATGGTTTATATACAGTATTATAAGATATTAAGATTACAATGTTTACAATGTTTACAAGTTTATTTCTATTTCGGAGAGATAGATTGAATCCCCGGTTTTCTTATAGGAAAACTGGTAGCAAGTGCCAAAGTACTTATCGGTGTATGCGGCTCCTCTTCCTTTCTGCGAACCTGGAAGGAATTCCTTATTCGATTTTGCGGTCATTATCATTCTGAGGCTGTTCTGATCCAGAAAAGGCATGTCGTTTTCACGGCAATATCGGACATAGAAGGAGAAGAGATTATTGAGTTTGATCTGGATGATTCCCTCGCTCGCATCGTGCTCCTTGATATTGAAATGTGCTGTTTTAGAATTATACCCATCAAAACGAGTTATCAACCCTTTTTTCAACGTATTTGAAAACGCTTCCCAGAATATCGATATTGCACCGCTCTTTTTTAACAGATCACTTTGATTTTCAGCGTTCTCGGCAATTGAGAGCAGAACTTCTTTGAATTCAAATGGGAAGGCCAGTTCATTCCAGAGTATTTTCACCGGAGTCATCAGTAAGGCAATGTGTTTCATTGTCCGTTCCGGAAAGTTGAATTTATTCGATTTTACAAGGTGACTGAGATTTTCCGAAAATGCCCCTTTAAAATCCTGTTCAAACAGATCCCTATGGGAGAGTATTTCAATCAATACGTTTCCAAGCCCATTTTCGGCAGCAGTTTCCAATTGATTGTAAGCAATTTTCTGCTCCTCGGTAAAGTTGGATTCTTCGAAATTAATCAAGACCATCCGGGAAAGGATAGCAGCTTTTTGTGTTGGCAAAAAGTTTCCATCGAAAATCAGCCCTGATCGAATTGGCAAGCTTTTAGTTTTGTTATCGTTGCTTTTTACTCCCGTGGTTCTTCCTGCACCATCATAGGCTGTCAGAATAAAGTCCTGGATTTTTGAATCTGTTTCATTTGTGTATTCTTCAAAATAATACAGACTGTTATTGCGTGTTGATACAAGGCGGGATAACGCAATGCTAGTCGCATTGTTTAGTGGAGTCCCGATTGTATTACTTCCGAATAAGGTTAAAAGTCTTTTTACAAAAGATGTTTTTCCCGTTCCGTATGCACCGAAAAGGAACAGAAATGGGAAAAACTTAACATGGTTAAAAACGATATCACGGAAAACACAAAGGATCACAAACAGGATTCCGATTGCCCCATTGGAGCCAAACGACTGATAGTAAAGTGCTGCCCACTCTGTAAAGCCAATGTTTCCAGGCTGAAAGCTGTAAAGCTTTTCTGTCTCGAAGTCCTCGTTGGAATCATTGGCCAGCCCGAAAGCGGGTAAATAGAAACGTTTGTCGTTTGCTTCAACTATTCCCATCTCATCGATCCTTAATGTTTTGTTTTGGCAAAATATTGCATCAGCAAAGACGTATGCCGCATGTTCCTGATTCCATCCTAGTGTGCTGATTGTTAATGCTTCCTTCTCGGTATCCATTAACCTGGCAAAAATGATTTTCAATTGATAGGAGGTTCCCAGAAAAGTACATCGTTTGCTTTTGAGAATGGTCTCAAATGAATCAGGTTTCATATCGGACGAAAAAATCTCGACCATGCTGATCTCACCTGTATTTCGCTGAATTTTGATGATCCTTTTGGAATTGTTGGTACCGTTTACCAAATGAAACACGATCTGCATTACGAAATTTGATAATTCTTTCGTTACAGCAACGTCTTTGCGAATTTCGATGGTGAAGTACTTCCCATTGCGAATAATGAACCCATAATTCCGCTGGTCCTCATTTTCATTAACTGAATCCGGTATTTTCGATAACTGGTTCATGTGAATCTGAAGTTTGGTTTATTTTCGCTCATGATCATCCTTTGTTTTTTAATGCTTCTATGAGCTCTGATCGCATAAAGAATTTCTTGCGTCCGTAACCGTGTTCCTTCACCACACCATCTTTTGTCCAATTGTACATGGTTTGATAGGAAACTCCCAAAAATTTGGCGGCTTTTCGTCTGTCCATCTTTTCTTCAGTTTTGAACTCTGGTGTAGCTGGTGTTTTGGATTCCCGAAGAATCTCCAAAAAAGTTTCCTTTAATTCCGTTCTGTTAGTTACAAAGATTATTTGTTCCATGCGAGCTGATATTAGTTAATATTATGCGAAAATATACACTATATTTTGCAACTCCAAATGCCTAATATTCACTAATATTGCATATCTTTTACTAATATTTACTTTCGTTTACTATCGTTTACTTACTTTGCATTTCTTTTCTGTTTTTTAAGGGCATTTTGCACTATTTTTTTTATTTTTTTTAAAAAAAATGTAATCAGTACCCGATAAAATAAAAAAAGGGAGGGAGATGAAAGGGATTTATCAGACGTTTGTATCTGAATAGAGCAGGACAAAATGAATTTTTTCCTGCATTGAAAACGGAAAGACTCAAAAAATTATTACTGAAATTGGACAGGGTCCGATAAGGCACCGCCCGGGGTTTAGTTTGATGAGTTGGTTGAAACAGAAACGACCCATACTCAAATTGATAATTTAAATAGGGAGTTGACAAATTAATAATAGTAATCGGAAATCTCGAAGAACAGATTATCGAAAATAATTCTACACTAAAATAATGGAAATTCTTCAATTTGAATTTCCCGGGAATGAAGGCTAAATATTACTTAAAGATCGGCAAAGGCTTTTGTTAGTTTCTCCTTCTTTGTGTCATTTGAAACATGAAGATATCTTCTCAGTGTCTTCTCCCTGGTAATGCCGGTAATTGATTTAATCATCTCAATATCGAGTCCCCGATCATAAGCTAAACAGATGAAGGTTTTCCTGGCGGTGTGAGTCCCAATCAATTCGTGTTTAGCCTTGAATTCAGTCTTGGTTACGTTTTTTTCAAATGATTTATACTCGGTAGGAGTATTAATTTCCGCCTTTTTACAACACTGTTTAATGTACAAATTGAGCTTTTGATTTGAAAATTTGGGCAACAGTTTGTGAGGTTCCGGGTAACGGTCAATAATTGTTTGGACTCCAGGGAAAAGTGGGATCATCACGTCCCTGTTTGTTTTCTGGGTTGTAATCTTTATCATTCCATCACTTAAATTATCCTTTGTTAATCGCTGAAGGTCGCAATATCTTAACCCTGTCATACATCCAAAGCAATAGAAATCTCTGGCCTTTTGCAGTTTCTTATTTTCAAAAGTGAAGTTAATCAGGTGCTGGAGTTCCGGAAAGGTCAAATGGATGATACTACCTTCCTTTTCAGGGGCTGAAAACTTTTTATATATTGTGTTCGTATGGTAATCCCTCCCCAGGCTCCAACTCATAAACGCTTTAAATTTGTCGGTGATTGATGAAAGGTAATTGTATCCATGGCTTTTGGTTACAAGTACATGTTCCTTCAGCTTGTCAAAAAATGCCATGTCAATACTATCAAAGGTCATTTGATATCCGGTCTCAGTTTCAAATATTTTAAGATAATTTTTTATTGTTTTCCGGTTCTTGTTTGTATTATTAGCCCTTTCAATTTCACCGATCTTCAAAAACTCTTCGTATGCTTCCCATAAGTCCTTTTTAACCGGCGGGGTGAAATTTATTACTTGTCCTTTTAAATAATCTTTCACAATTGCATGGGTAATGTGAATTTTTTCAATTTCACATTTCCTGAAATAGCTTTCCGCATCGGTTTCATATTTATCCAAAGAAGCATTAATCACAGCGTGGTCATTTTCTTTTTCGTGAGGTCGTGGGGGGCTTACGCGTTGTTTGGATTTGTTCCAATGCCGGGCTTAACTCTACCAATAGTCTTTGAGATGTCTTTGTAGTCTAAAGATATATTCACTTTGATTGGCGCAAATCCTTCTTTATTTGAATTAGCTTTGTCTATATAAAATGTAATTTTGAACATGGCGGAGAGATTTGATCTAATACAAAGCTATAAAAAAAAGAGGGAATAAAAGAGGGAATTTTGTAAAAAATTGTCATAAGTGATAAATACTAATGTCTATAATAATCGCATATTCCACTGATATTTAATAATTAAGCACTAATAGGAAACAATAGTAATCATATATCGTAATTCCCGCCCCGGGTACGATTATTGATTAAAACCTGCTGATTACCAGCAGGTTTTTTGATTTTAGTATATTTTACTTTCTGCTGGATCAGCCAATTATATTTCTTATCCTCCCATCAAGCATTTCCTGATCGGCTGTAAATGAGGCCAACCCGGCCAGTGTCAGCAATGTATCCGGAGCTATTTCACCGGCATGAATCTTTTTCTCCCATCTCGAATGAACAGGTATTTTCCCGTCCGAGGAAATAAATGCTTTCTCCTCCGTTGTCAATACCGGGAACATATCCATGCAACCCTCTTCAGCCGCAACGTGAATCAGTTCTGAACCCGTGTTTGGAACGTTTGTCGCCAGTCTTTCTGCAAGAAGTAGTACTTTATCATCAACTTCCCAAAACTTTTCAATCGCGGACCCTTTGGCCGATTCAAACTGATTTACTTCGTAGTTTTCGTGAATCATGGACGAGAACTTCCCGGAAAGGGTTTTATGTCCGGAGGCGGCAACTTTGGGCGGCATCGTAAAGACATCCGTCCCTGCAAGCAATTCAAGCTGATTGTGATTCCGCAGACTTGCCGCAATGAGTTTGGTCTGCCATGGATTCTTTAACGATAACGCTGTAACCCATGTCTGAGAGGAAATAACTGCCTTTTCCCCGGCACCTGAACCATCGCCAAGCTTGTTATTAATAAGATAAGCCCCTACTCTTCCTAAAAAAACATTCAGGTAATCGGGTCGTGCAACCCTGGTAACGATTACATTTTCGCGTGCACTAAATTCAAGGGTGAAATTAATCCTTACACCTGAATCTTTCAATCGTCTGGCTCCCAGCAATCCTTCGGCTGTATAGGGAACCTTCACAATGAATTGATCGGGACAAATTTCATGGTATCTTTTCCCATAATATTCAATTGCCTGTATATCGTAAGCTGTATCTGTATGAAGTTCTACACTCACTTTCCCACCAAATCTTTTCGCAAGTCTCAAACCATGTCTGGCGTTGAGGATGAAGGCAATCTCCTTAACCTGCTCGTCTGAGGGCAGATCTTTGACAATGCTTTTAGCTTCTGAGATAAAGTTGTCGTATATTCCTTTCTGAATCTCATTATTAAGTAAGGAATTATTTGTAGTCAAGGCACTCATTTCTGCCGACCAGTTTGCTGCTGCTTCATCCATGTCACCCGTATCGAGCCAAAGTTCGGTTCCGGTACTTCGCAAAGCCTCCCAAAATGGATCTTTGATCCCGTCAATTGGCTTCTCATCCAGGTTTTTCAAAACAAATTCTCTGATTTTCGAATTGATATCTGCCATCTTTTTTGTTTTTTAATAATTTAACCATGTGTAAGATTCAGATTCAAAGGTAATAAAAATGAGAACTACCATCCTAAACTGGTAATAAATATAACATTTACGCCAGATTTGGTTTTAAGTAAGCAGGTCCATTTGTTAATGCTTGTTCGTTTCTTACTTTTGTGATTCTCACCGCTGCAATTTGTCTTGTGAATTTTGAATTAAATCAGGTTGGTTTGAAAAGAACAAATAATGATGACATTATTACTGTCAACAAAAAAATTGGAGAGTCAACAGCTGTTTGGTTTGCTGCGTCGCGGTCTTTTGTCCTTTTCGAAGAACCGGCATGGGAGGTGTTCGACAAATATATTCATAATCTGACAGTTCCGGAGATTGTTGAATATTTGAGTTTATCGTACAATCTGTCTGAACAGGAAATTAAACAGTTTGTCAATGATATTATTACATGGGTTGACCAGTTGAATGACCCTGCGAACGAGGTCTACCACTCGCCCAAATTACGCATCGAATTTGATGAATGTGCATTTTCTTTAGTTTCTGAAAAGCACTATCTGATTGGAAATAAATATATCAGTTTCAAGTATGGGAGTGAATGGCTTATGAATTGTTTCCATCCTACAATGGCACATCTCGAAACCAATTTACAAGCTAAAGATCATCTTTTCGAAGTCTTTGAAGCTGATAATTTATTAATATTCAGGTATAATAAGAAGGCGGTTGAAGCTTTCGACCTCGAAAACAGCCATTTTCTTCGTGGTGCGGTTTCGCAAAAACTTTTTGGTGTACTTTATGGTGTCGCTGATAAGGACTGGATGGTAACTCTGCATTCGGCGGCTGTTTCTGACGGGAATTCTGCAATTATTTTCCCGGCGCAGGCCGGAAGCGGGAAGAGTACTTTGTCCGCTCTTTTGCAGGCACATGACTTTACAGTGCTTTCCGACGATTTCAACGCCATTAACCGGAACAACGGATTTGTGTATCGTCTGCCATTGGCAATTTCGGTTAAAGAGGGATCCCTGAATACTCTTACCCCGTTTTATCCTGAACTGACTGGAATTGTTCCCGAAAAAGCCGCTACTGGCAAGATTGTCCGCCATTTGCCTGTGGAGAATAACAAGACCGGATCGACAACGGCATTTCCTGTAAGAGCATTCGTATTTGTAAAATATTCAGAATCAGAACCATTTGTTTTTGAAGAAGTTGAAAAGCGGGAAGCCATTCAGTCGCTTTTACCCGAAACATGGGTTAACCCGGATCCCGAAAATGTGGCAAAGTTCTTTGACTGGTTTGATGAGATTGCATTTTATCGTTTGCAATATGCTAATTATGAGGATGCATTGAATGCGATTGAGCTCTTGTTCAAAAAGTAATCCGGACAGGTTGTTCTTATTCGAAGCCAGTGTTTTTTAAACTAAGTTAATTTGTAATCGTTTTGTGGATAGTTATTCCGGATTAAAAGATTAAACTGCCGATTTATAATCAAAAATCAATTCTGGCTTACTTTCAAGCATTTTACAAGGTTTCTATTTTTTCCTTCTGTTTTGAAAGTGACTCATAATAAATAGTATACCAATCACAATAAAAGGAACCGTAATCATCAAAATTATCGAAGAACTTATCCATATGGAATGAGTCCGATTGTAATTCAACGTGTAAACAAACGGACTCATAACGATTCCCGCTACTGCAAAGAGAATCCCGCCCAAATACGGCTTTTCCCATGCAATCCAGAGAAGCAGCAATAAAACAAAAGAAGGAATCAAATGCATAATGAAGTTGAGTATTTGCTGTCCGAATGGCATTCCTGGTTCAAAGGCATCGAGCGCAAACATGCTTACAAAAAGTATAGCGCCGATGCATAGCAGGCGCGGTAGCCAGAGAATAATCTTTTCTTTTGTTGTCATATTATTACTTGATTTGGTAATGTCTTGATCTGTAATTCTGTAAATTTAAAAGTATAATGTTCGATTGTAAATCAATACCGAAATTAAAACATTTTGACTTAAAAAAGAAACCTATTTTAAGTCTCTTGAATCTTTGAAAAATTATTCTAATTTTGCGTCACCAATTAAAAAAAGCGGAAATAGCTCAGTTGGTAGAGCATTAGCTTCCCAAGCTGGGGGTCGCGAGTTCGAGTCTCGTTTTCCGCTCATTAATGATGAGAGAGTTAGATTAAATTCTGGCTCTCCTTTTTTATGTTGTGTGCAACATAGGTGCAACATTTTGCATCACAAGAGACTTCTCCAAGGTTTTAATGATTACTTTTTCATCATAGGGAAAAGTAACAACAGTTCAAAAACGACAATGAAATTTGAAAATCAAACAGGTCTAAAACAAGTGAATTATTGCATCCAGGTATGTACCATCAATCAATTTCTGTATGTAAATGTAGAGTTGTATTCACACAAAGACCATTTAACCCTTCTCATTACAGTTTCAAGCCCTTTTTGCACTGCTATTAATATAGCATTGTCTCTCAGAGAGTAAATTATCTTCGGTGGTGACCTTTGCCTGACATTTTACTTATTTAATTATTCATGTTCATTGATAAAATAAGCAGCTTTGTTATTCCAGATATAAATCCTGATTACAAAACCCTCATCATTAATATTTTATATTTTGAAACTTGGGATGACTAATTCTGAGTCACAATGAACAGCTTTTTAAATCAACCCCCTCTCACAATTTCTCTATCCCTGGAACAACAAAATCAGGATACAAATACTAAAATTGAATGCTAAATTAGGAATCACATAAACACATAGGAATGAAAATATGGCTGTACAAGCATCACATCCTAATTACTCCATCTAAAGGAAATAGTAAATTCAGCAGTCCATTAAATAAATATAGCAACAATGTACATATATAGATATATGGTTTTGAATTAAGTATTCTAACGTCCCCTGGTAATTTTTTACAGAACTCACAATTTTAACCCAACTTGCAGCGTTTTCATCAAAAATAGAGAAAAATAGGCCTAAAATCAAGTTTTTTCACCCCCCAAAGGGGTATTTTTGGCATATGCGTTTTGTAAGTGCCTGATATTCAAATAGGGTATTTTTAAATTTTCATTTGTAGACCTCAAGGGGGTATTGGTTATCAGTAAATTACATGTTTACTTTGCAACTATGTATTTCAAGATATCCATGCGCACCAATCCCGAGACGGGACGCTATTCTGGTTATTACCGATTAGTGGAAAGCTATCGCGATTATCGCGACCGGGTTTCCCATCATACAATTTTGAATGCAGGATACTTGGACGCATTAAATACGGATCAACTGAACTTAATTCAGAAAATTCTTACATCAAAAGTCAACAATCACGATAAACCTTTATTCGAACTTCCATATACCGATGATGCAGTGGTAAATCATTACGTTGATGAATTTTACAACCGTATGGTTAGTGAAAAGCGCATCGACGTGTTTGTAGATAAACAAGAAAAGAAGACATCCCAAAGTGGAAAGGACATGCAAGTCATTGATATCAAAAGTATTCGGAATCGTGATGTTCGTGAGATTGGAGAAGAATGGTTGTCATACCAGGCGATGAAACAGTTACAGATTGCACCATTTTTAAGGGGTCTGGGCTGGAGTGAAGATGACATACAACTGGCTCTAAGCCACATAATAAGTCGTGCAGTTTATCCGGCATCGGAGCTGGAAACGACCAGGTGGATAAAAGAAAACTCGTCGGTATGCGAGGTTACTGGATACAATATCGAAAAGATTACCAAAGACCGGCTGTACAATATTTCAAAGAAACTATATGCCGAAAAAGAAACATTGGAGCAACACTTATCGGTTCGAACCAATGAGTTATTTGATATTGAGGATATTATCATGCTATACGACCTTACAAATACCTATTTTGAAGGCAGAAAAGAAGGAAGTAAATTGGCCAAATATGGCCGGAGCAAGGAAAAAAGGAACGATGCAAAATTGGTTGTGCTGGGAATGGTAGTTAATCCAGAGGGTTTTATCAAGTACTCTTCCATTTTGGAAGGAAATATGGCTGATCCCAACACCCTGGAGGCGATGATTGACAACCTACGAATCAAAACCTCTTCATCTGCAAAGAAAGCACTCGTGGTAATAGATGCCGGTATTGCCACCGATGGTAACACGAAGAAGATAAAAGACAAAGGCTATGATTATTTGTGTGTTTGTCGTTCGAGTTTAAAAGACTATAAAATAGAAGCAGGAGCAACAACAGTTACGGTTACTGACAATAAAAGACAAAAGATCGAACTGTGCAGGGTGAAATCGGATCGTAATACGGATTACTATCTCAAGGTAGAAAGTCACACTAAAGAGCTAAAGGAGCGCTCGATGAACGAGCAATTCCGTTCGCGTTTTGAAGCCGGACTACAGAGAATAGCCGACAGTCTGACCAAAAAAGGTGGTGTAAAACAGGAAGATAAAGTCTATGAACGCATTGGCCGATTAAAACAAAAATACCCCTCCATACAACGATATTTTGATATTGAAATTGAGGTAAAGGATGATGTTGAAATCAAAAGGAAAAGGAAAGGTGCAGAAATAGGCAGCGAAAAGAAGAAGATCGCCACATCAATTAAATGGGTGATCAAAGAGGGCGTTGACATAAACGCCAGAAGTGGAGTTTACTTCCTTCGTACTTCGGTGGAAGCCAATTCTGAGAATGCTATATGGCTGTTATATAATACTATACGTGATATTGAAGCGACCTTCAAAGTAATAAAATCTGATCTTGAATTGCGTCCCATCTACCATCAAAAAGATGAAAACACAATGGCTCACCTATACTTGGCTATGCTTGCTTATTCTCTGGTAAATACCGTTCGATATCAACTAAAGAAAGAAGGCATTAATAGTGGTTGGCGGGAGATTGTGCGGACAATGAACACACAAAAGGCCGTTACAACTTTGGCGCAAAACAAAGATGATGAAGTAATCATGATACGCCGTTGTTCGGAACCCAACGAACAAGTACGCAGGCTTTATGACGCCTTAAAATATAAATATGCACCATACGTTAAGCGAAAATCTGTAGTACACAAATCTGAACTGGACGATTGTCAATTCATTGAAAACCAATTTTTTTTATCAGGATAACTGCAAGTTGGGTTAACGGAAAACGAGATCACAATTTCCCAAAAAAATAACCGCCGGTGTGGAGGCCGGACGGTTATCACTTCTACTAACACTCAAACTAAACTAATAGCCATTTATGTAACATCAATGGATTCACGAAGCCCAGGTTATCTGGATTTGGTTGGCAGATGCAGGTATGGGAAGGGGGGTAAATGACTATAAACCTGTCAGGTTTGGACTATCGAGGCTTGCGAACAGCAGTGCGACTGGTTTCATATGTCGATCAATTGGAGTTTAAAACTACTGATAGTATCGATAATTTTTCTGAAGTTGCCGATTTATAATTGTCACTTATTAGGACTTTCTTCAATTACTAATTTTTCCATTGGCAGCATTCGGATTTTGTTGTAACCAGCGCCTGTACAATTCAAAAAAAGTTGGTGCATCCAGTAACTCCAAAGTAGGATCTGACTTTTTAATTTCAGCAACTACATTCACATACCAGGTGGGCGTTTTTAATATATTACGAAACCAATGAAACGGAACCTGGCGAACTTTTACCCTTCCTAAAACATGTTTGGCCGCTTCTTTAGGATCATCTTCAACAACGTCATCATCAGCACGTAAGACTGGCATTTCCCCATGCAATAAAGTCAATGGTATTTTTTGAGGAACAATACCATTGGGACTGAAAGAGGAATAGCAATCCAAACCTTTCTTAGACAAACCGGGAGCGGAACCGTCAATTACAAAACCAGTAATTGACAAATCCCATCTGTTATAATATTTTTTACAATGCCTGGCCCAAACATTCAGTCCGGATTCCAAACCGGATATCGGCCTTGGCTCCTGTAACATTCCCGGGTTAAGATAACCCGCACCATTGTCTGCAGCCACAAAATAATCATTTGGAGTTGCAGTTTCCCGGTAATAAGCCAAGGCCATCGGAACCCGTTTCTCTAATACCGGGCTTATAGCCCACATCATCGGTACCTTACCCCTGTTTTTATCGTCCCAAATCGTAGGAGTGCGTTGTGCCACCCAGGAAGAGGCGTCATAATCACCCACATAAAATATATAAAAATTACGTCCTTTAAAATCAACTTCGCCCTTTTCATTCAGATAGCCCCTCTCTTTCAAATCTGCCTCCGTTACCCATTTTTGAGGATACTTTTCTTTCAATGGGTAATGGGTCCAAAATGAGGCATTTGCCAAAGCCCCATAGCCAATGGCATCTGCATCCTTAAAAGCATTGTATGCTCCGATAATTTTCGAGAACTCCCATTCTGTAGGTACACCTTCATGAGATCCTCCCACATTCCCATAATTTGTATATTTAAATGCCCAGGAAGGGAAACCTCCGATATAACACATTTTTTCCCCATTATTTAAATCATATGCTGTTTGGAGAAGCAACTTTAAGGTTTTTAAATCAGATCCTAAGGGTTGGTTAGGTTCATCAGTCGAGGGCTCATCGCCCCAGGGAGAAAGATCGAAGAAAAAAGCTTTCTTGCTTACAAAAAAATCATGATTGGTTAATGTATGATGATTGCTGACCGCAGATAAAGGCGCTTCTCTCCATTTCTGATCAATGTAATAGGCGCCGAACTGTCCATTACATTTACTATTTTTCATGTAATGTTCTATAAACCAAATATAGGGATCGTTTTTTATTGAACCTGTCGATTTTAGGGATGTTCCCGGAATTACGCCTTTCCCGTCAAACATAGACGATCCATTTTCTTTTACCAGGCGGACCTTAACTTTTAATTTAGGACCACTAATTACCAATTTTGTGTAGAGACTGTTAGGGCTGATGTCATATCGCAAGGCAATCAAATCTTCGATCCCTGCAATGGAAGATGCAACGCTGCTGGTAGATGCCACTTTTGAATCATAAACGACCACTCCTTTGATGCTGTTTTTATAGGCAGTAATCAGTTCAACAATATTTGAATATACAATGGTGTCTTTGCCACATAACCATTTTCCTTTCTGTCTGTATTTATTCCACCAATAAGAATCAATCTCAATTCCCGATTCTTTTATGTAATTGATATATAAATTGGGGGCATTACGGTTAACAACACCCTGAAGCGTTGCGACGGCATGAATATCATCCCAAAGGCTTAAAACCTGAAGACTATCTTTCAGATTATATCCGAGTGTATATTTAAGATCGAAGATGCCGATCTTATGGCTTCTTTTTTGATTTGCATGGATTTGCGTTCCGACAAAAAGTAATACGATCAAAATTCGAAAAAACCTCATATATAAACATCTCTTAACACTGATAAATAATGTTTTCAAAGCAAATTACATCCTGTAAATAATTGGTTTATTATCAAATATCTACAGGATGATCATGAAAATAACTACAAGTCTGCCCGCTTTAATGAGTAATCTTGAATTATTCGATACGCATTAGCTTTTCCAAAGATCTTCGCCATATTCCCAACCTTTGCGAACTGGTTCTTTAAAGTGAGGATCCAGTTCTGGTCGACCAGTGGCTTTCATGTTTTTTGCATCATAATTGATTGTTCCTCCAAATCTTTGTGCCAAAATACCAACCTGAATCATTTCCGTTAAGCTGGCTGAATAGTCGAAATTGGAACCGGGTAACGTATCATTCTTAATTGCAGCAATCCACTCCTGGACTGGTTGTTCTTCCCCAACTCTGGGGATGGTTTGCGCGGGAGCATTTTTAAGAAACTCCTTCATTTCCTCTTCCGGAACAAGTAATCTTGCATCATTCGGTCTTCCTCCTGTGATCAGCGTTTTTTTATCACCAATTATAATCATTCCACCATCAGGGATTTTATCAACTCCCCATTCAGGTCTGATTGCTGGTTTTTCAATACCTTCATACCATTTCATGGTTACAGGCGCATTATTTCCGCGTGCTCCGAAATGCCAGGTTACCAACGATTCTTCCGAAACAAAACTATGATCAGGCATCGGATTTGGAATTGTAGCTTCTACTGTGTGAGGCATTCCAAGATCGAGTGCCCAGAATGGGGCATCCAGTGTGTGACAAGCCCAATCGCCTAATTTTCCATCTCCTAAGTCGTAAAATCCTCTCCAGGTCCTGGGTGCATAAATGTTATTGAAAGGTCGGGCTGCAGCCGGACCTTGCCACAAATCCCAGTCAAGCTCCTTAGGTATTTCTTCAGCTTGTGGAGGAAAATTTGTTGGGCTTTTGAAATAACCATCATTTATGAAGTCTATTTTACCTTGCCAGGCAATAACTTCCTTTACTTGTCCGAGTATGCCTGCTTCGTACCATTCTTTTACTAACCTGATTCCATTGGTTGTATGTCCCTGGTTGCCCATCTGGGAAACAACACCATAATGTTTAGCCGCTTTTTTTAGGGTGCGCAACTGCCAGATATTGTGTGCCAAGGGCTTCTCAACAAATACATGTTTGCCTAGTTGCATTGCTGCCATGGCTGCCGGAAAGTGTGTGTGATCAGGTGTTGCAATTATCACGGCATCAATATCTTTTGCCATTTCATCGAACATTTTCCTAAAATCTTTATACCTTCTGGCATTAGGGCATGCTTCAAACCCTTTTGCAGATTCCCGGTCATCAACATCGCACATGGCAACAATGCTCTCTTTTGGTACCTGCGTCCAGCTGGCTTCACCTCTGCCACCAACACCGATAACAGCGAAATTTAACCTGTTGTTTGGTGAGCATCTTATCAAATTCGGGATTATTAATACCCCTGCTGCAGCCGCAGAGGCTGTTTTCATAAATGATCTGCGTGATAAATTTGTCATGGTTAATGAATTATTAATTGATAGTTAGTACATCCTTTAACCGGATATCTCCGGAAGAAGATCCAATCATAAAGACATATTTTCCTTTTGGTGTGATAAAAATTGACTTCTTTTCATCCCAACAACGGAGTTTTTCCTTGTTGATATCTATTTCGACCAATTCAGTTTTTCCTTTTTTTATTGATATTCGTTTAAATCCTTTTAATTGTTTTACTGGCATCGGAATTTTCATATCTGGCATTTTTACATATAATTGTGATACTTCATCTCCGTCCATTGCCCCGATGTTTTTGACTTTAAAACTAATTTTTATTGTCTTTCCTCCATCATTAATTTTCAGTCCATCATAGAAAAATGTAGTATAGCTCAAACCATATCCAAATGGATATAAGGGTTTACCTTTAAAATACTGGTAAGTACGACCTTTTGTGATATCATAATCATCAAATGAAGGAAGGTCAGCTAAACTTTTATAGAAGGTAAGTGGTAATCGTCCGGCGGGATTATAATCGCCAAACAAAACCTTTGCAACGGCTGTTCCTCCTTGCTCACCCGGATACCATGCATCGATTATTGCAGGAATATTTTCATCTATCCAGTTAATTGCCAAAGAACTACCAGCGACCAAAACAACCACTGTCTTTGGATTAACTTTATATATTTCGCGGATGAATTCCTGCTGATCTTTTGGCAATTGAATGTCATAACGGTCCTGTCCTTCGCGCTCAATACTTTTATTTATACCTAATACGGCAATTGCCATATCGCAGTTTTTCACAGCATTTCCCGCCTCTCCAAATAATCCAAGTCGTTCGTTTTTCGCAATATCGGGAGTTTTCCAGAACATTTTTGCGACAGCTTCACCGCCATTATCAAAATATTCCGCTTGCATAATATATTCTTCGCCCGCATTAAGGTTCAACTGTATGCTATCCCTTTCTTTACTCCTATTATGCCATGAGTCGATTACTTTTTTTCCGTCAATTATCAGGCGACATCCGTCATCTGTAGAAAATCCAATCGTATACAATCCGGAAACTGTTGGACGAAGAATACCCTTCCAGCGAACAGATAAGGGAGATATTGGCAAAAATGGATCCGGAGCCTGATTTACCGGTTCAAAGTTGATCCATTCATCAACCCGGGTTTTTGGTTGCCCTTTTAATTCCTTATTGCTAAAATATTCTGCTTTAAGTCCATTTGGGAAATACGTTTTTGAAATTAACTCATATCCATCCGCAGAGGATACCCATGGAGCATAAATAATTTTCACTTTGGCGCCTACCCTATTTTGTATTCCCTGAAGAATAGAAACAGGTTCTCCAACAGGAATTCCGCTATAGTCTCCAAATTCGCAATTCCCGGCATTGATTCCAACAACTGCAATTGACTTTATTTTATTTAAATCGATTGGTAATGTTTTGTTTTTATTTTTCAGCAAAACAATGCTCTGACAAGCCGCCTCCAATGCTAATGTCCTATGGTCCAATGAACCTACAATTGAAGGAGATATTTTATTATAAGGATTATTTTCCGGATTATCAAATAGGCCAAGGCGCATCCGGGCCCGCAATACATGATAAGCTGCAGAATCAATATCTGCTTTAGAAACCTTACCTTGTCTGTATGCCTGGAGTAATGGTTCCATAAAGACATCATCTCCGCATTCCAGATCAAGGCCAGCTTTTATGCTGACAGCTGCAGCATCTTCTTTTGTCTTAACAAACTTATGATGAGACACTAATAATCCTGGTCCACCACAATCTGAAACAACATAGCCATTAAATCCCCAATCTGTTCGCAGAACTTTTTGTAAAAGCCAGGGATTTGCAGTACAAGGCACATTATTTATAGCATTATATGCAGACATAATAGAGGCTGCTTTCCCATCTACTACACATGCTTCAAACGCCGGGAGATAGTATTCTCTCAAAATTCTTTCGGATATCTGCGGATTACATTCAAACCGGTTATGCTCCTCATTATTCGCGGCAAAATGTTTAGGTGTGGCTACAACCTTCAAATATTTAGAATTATTCCCCTGTAAACCTTTTACAAATTGCACCCCTAAAACTCCTGAAAGAAAAGGATCTTCACCATACGTTTCAGGTGTTCGTCCCCAACGGGGATCACGTGCCATGTTAACAGTCGGAGACCAGAATGTAAGCAGATCACTAAATTGATTTACCTGTTTTTTCCCCTGACTGAGTTCATTCCACCGGGCCCGGGCTTCATCTGATATTACTGCTGCTATTTTGAAATGCAGATCCGGGTTCCACATACTCGCTAATCCGATCGCCTGAGGAAAGACTGTGAAATTTCCCGGGCGTACTACCCCGTGTAATGCTTCATTTCCATGATAATACTTTTCAATGCTTAAACGGGGTATTCCCGGAGAAGTTGCTCTAAGAATACTTATTTTTTCATCTATGGTTAAAACAGAAAGAAGATTCTGTAACCGATCATGTTGTGTGGCATTTTCATTCCGAAAAAGTTCTCTGTTTTGACAATGACCATGGAACGTAATCAACATAAACGCTAAAACAAAAAAAAGATATTTAAGCATATCAATCTTATTGAATAATTATTAAATCAAAGTATGAAATTTCAAAAGCCATCATTACTAAAAAATTACTTCTGCCGTGAATTTTAATATCACACCCTCCTTATTTTAGGCAGTTCAGACGTGATAAAGCAAATTGTGCAAAAATAAATGTTTACCTACCCCGATTCCCAAGGCCGGGATAAGTAAACAGTCTTTAAACATGAGCTTTAGCTTACATTACTCCGCAGTATTTAACGAATGATATTTACGGAATAACTATTTTTATAATCGGACTATAATTAAACCGATTCAATGAATTCTCAGCGAGAATGGCCACCCTTGCATAATAAGTGCCAGAAGTCAAACCTGCAATTTCATCGACAAATGTTGTTGATGAAATGACTGCGCCGGTCATCTTGCTTAAGTCATTCTCTATGGACTTTTTCACACCATCTGTGGACTCGTGAAGTATGAGTGAAGTATGAACAATAAGCATACTTTTTACCAATTTTTTAGTGCTGGTGGACTGCTCAATGTTATAAGTTGCCCTGATTTTTCCTCCTGTAAAAGCAACAATTACATTTTTTAACCGTACAAATGGTTCAACCTGAAATTTAATGGTTTGATTTTGGCTTAAGTCGACGTTCAATGTATCAACTCCTGACATTTCAAATGCCCCTTCCATAGCAATAACCTTATATTTACCCGCAAAAAGACGGGTATTTCTAAAACTGCCATCGGATTTAGTCCAAAAATCATAAGGCTGCGGGTTTGAATACCCTTGTTCGACCATCCTGATTTTTATTCCATCGGGTTGCCTGGTCTGAATATTTTCTCCGGTAACCTTATCTACAACACTACCATCGAGGGTCATATCCGGGACTGAATAATTATCCAGCTTGCAGGAGTACAGAAAAAACGCCCCCAATATTAAGTTCAAAATTAAGATCTTTTTCATTTTTTATCTTTTACCTGATTTAACTAACTATTAATAACCTGGATTTTCTACAAGCAACGGATTACTTGCAATTATACCACCATCAAGCCTGCTGTAATACAACTTTGAGGTAAACGTCCGCGTATACTTATCACTTGGTAATTTTGCCTTTGTGAATATATAAGCATTATTATCCTTGTCGTATATAGGCCATAGTGCATAGGTATCTGTATTGTAAATTACATCATCAAAGATCCGCCATCTTTTAAGGTCCCAATAGCGGTTTCCTTCGTATGCGAGTTCAATTTTACGTTCGTGTCTGTAATCATTCATTGTGACAGGGTTAACAAATGCAGGCAGGCCTGCACGCTCGCGAATCATATTTATATATTTCCGTGCTTCAGGTTCGTTACCGAGTTCCAGTTGTGCTTCAGCATAATTAAGCAGCACCTCAGCATAACGCATCATCATTTTATCAACGTCAGATGAACTATAAGCTATCGGCCTTGGAGGTGCAGGATCAGCCCATTTAGTCAGGTAAAAACCTGTGGCAGTTCCTTCTGGTTGTGATAATCCATCAGCACCATTTCCACCAATCAGAACACCGCCTTCAATTACATTACCATAAATCTGCAAGGTTGTACCCATCCAAGGAGAACCTGGGAAGATTGCTGAAGCAAGAAACCTGGGATCTTTATCTTTAAATAGATCTGCAGGATTTGCATATCTTATTGGCGTTCCATCAGGATTGTTTAACTTAATTGCACCGTTTGCATTATTTGTATATTCATAACTTTCAGCCATATCGTAGGTAGGATCAAACCTGCCTCCGTATCCTTCACCTCCGCGATGACTAAATGGTGCCGTAAACAAGTCGAATCGATTGGCCTTAATCGGAAAAACAAAAGCATCAACTAATATCCTCTCCTTATTTGTATTTGATTTATCAAAAAACAGGTTGTGGTAATTTTTAACTTTATCTGCATCTTGACTGTAGAGCGCAAAAGGTCCGGTTTCGATCAATAGTTTTGCCGCATCCCGGGCAACTCCGAAATAATGATTTGCTTCTGAATTAGGAATACCGATAACACCGTTTAACTGTACCTCTTCATATTTGGCAATTGAAGCAGCATAAAGCATGGCCTGAGATTTATAAGCAAGACCAGACCATTTATTGAACCGGTATACACTTGTCTCTGATGACATCCCGTTTATAGCCGATTCCATCTCAGTTTCGATAAATTTAAAGACATCTGAAGCTTTATCCCTAGCCTTATAAAGTTCTGCAGGATCGCCCGAAGCAGGCAATGGGCTTACTTCCGTAATTAATGGTACACCACCATATCTTTGAACAAGGGTAAAATAGACATACGCCCTTATAAACTTTAATTCAGCTAAAGCTTCAGTTTTTTCTTTTTCAGTAGTAAAAGCAGTCGCCGAAGGTACTTTTTCAATCATGTTGTTTAATGCACGAATGAGTGTATAACTTGAACCCCACGAGTTAAAACTGAATTCCTCTGATGTACCTGCATCTTGCCTGCAGTTAACCATTTCATCTGTATAATAGGATAACCATATCCACTTTGAGAAATTTTCAAAAGGTATCTGATTATACAAGTAGGCCATGTGGGTTGTGAAGGCTGCTTTATCCGATAAAATAGAGGTTTCTGTTAATACATTAACTGGTTGTTTATCCAGAAATTTAGTGCAGCTTGTCCATGATAACGTGGTAATTACAAGCAGACTGCATATATATTTAAATCTTTGTTTCATGTCTAAGGTTATTAAAATGTTATACTTAAACCCAGATTATAACTTGCCATTACAGGGTATTTATAACCGTTGTCTCCTCCGTCTCCTGTTCCTCTGTGTTCCGGATCGAAAAGAACACCTTTGCTTTTCCATGTAAGTAAATTAAATGCATTGGTATAGACCCGTACCTGTTTTGCTTTGATTCTCTTCGCCCAATTTACAGGTAGCACGTAAGCAAGTTCAATACTTTTTAATCTTACATATGTTGCATCTACAACCCAGTAAGTTGAAGTCTCCTTGTTAGGTCCAAAACCAAATCCGTCGCGTGATATCGGGTATTTTCCCGGTACCCATGGTGTATTGAAATCCAAGGGGTCCTGGTGGTGCCAGCGATCAAGAAAAATAGTCAAAGAGTTTCTTCCCCAAGGTAATGGCCCCATCAATTGTTCCGTAGGTGTCTGGGAATAACCTGTTGCTCCCTGAAACAATAAACTAAGCGATAATCCTTTCCATCCTCCGGACATTTCTGCCCCAAAAAATGTTTGCGGTATCTCATTGTGTGCAATTGGGTACCTGTCATGTGAATCGATCATTCCATCTTCATTCCAATCCACATATTTTACATCACCTGGAAATAAAGCTGCATGTCCATTAGCATTTTGAACAGGTGAAGTATTGATTTCATCCTGTGTTTGAAATTGTCCTGCAGCTCCATAACCCCATATCATATTTTGCAGCCGGTTTTCATTTACATTTGTCCAGTTTAAATAGCTGTTTCCAGCCGATGACTGTTCATAATGCAACCATTTTTGTTGGGTAAATGACAAGTTAGTCCGGATATTATATGAAAATTCGTTGATTTTATTGGAGTGGCCCACAACAAATTCAAACCCCTGGCTAAGATCACTATTTAGATTCTCTTGTGGAAAACTGGCGCCAAATTCTGAAGGGAGTGTTGCTGCCCTTGTGCTAAGAAGACCTTCCCTTTTTCTTTGAAACAATTCCACTGTAAAATCGAGTAAGCCTTCCCATAAGTTACCGTCAACCCCAATATTACTTGTTGTTGCAGTATACCATGTGATATTCGGATTGGCCAATCCCTTAGAGGAAGAACCGGAAGTCAGTGTTTTACCATCGAAAATATAATTATCTGACGGATAATTATAACCGGATATGTATTGGAATCCTCCTGCGCCACTGTCATCACCCATTACCCCGTGTGACATTCTAAGTTTTAAATTGCTGATTGAACTAAAGTTGTCCTTAATAAATGGTTCTTCGCTGATTCTCCATCCCAAAGAAATGGCAGGGAAAAATCCCCATCTGCTCTCAGCTGGGAACAAAGATGATCCATCGTAACGAAAGCTTAGTTCAGTAAGATACTTTGATCTGTAATTATAGTTTAACCTTCCTACTAATGCCATGTTGCCATCCAGTATTTTATTTGAACCCCAGGTTACCTGGTTATCAGTTAATCCGGCATCAATTTGACTTATTGCATCCAAACTAAAATATCTTTGAGCGCCAAATCCATCTCCAAAAGTATTACGTCTGTCCACTAATAAGAGGGACTCTATGTTATGTTGACCTCCGGCAAAAGATTTTTTGTACTCTAACGAAACCTGGTATTGTGATATCATGTATTCATCAAAAGATTTCCGGAGTTGTGTAGGGTTATTTATCCCAGTTGGGATATAATTCTTCGCGGTTACATCATACTTATACTCGTTATAAGCTTTCCTCCACTCCGTGCCGATATTATATTGAACATCATAGGCAAATAATCCTTTAACTTTTAGACCAGTAATAAATGGCACGTCGTAAGCAAGTGACATCGTTGTTTCAAATTTTTTCATTTGATATTGCCTTGAACCTGTCAGATCCGAATTGATAATTGCGACCGGGTTCCTGTCTGCCTGACCATCATAATAATAAGGAGAGGTATTGTTTGCATATACAGGCTCATAAGGTGGCTGCATCCAGACTTGTTTCATAAAATCATAAGAAGAACCGCCATATGGATCATCTCTTTTATCCATCATTCCGCCAAATATTACATTAGCTGTTAAACCCTTAACAATTTCGGCTGAAAGATTTGCCCTGAAATTATTTCGGTCGTAATTCATTGAGTTTGTTTTATAAATCCCGGTTTGATGAAGATTTCCAAGCGAAATATAGTAAGTGATCTTTTCTGTTCCTCCACTAAAAGAAACGTCATTTTTACTCATTGGCATTTTATCCCTTACCGTAAGTTTCCAATAGTCAACACTAGGATAATTAGGATCTTCACCGGTATACTTTTTATAATCAGGAAATGGTAATGGATTGCCAGCAACCAGTGCTGCCTCATTTTTAAGAATAAGGTTATCAATTGAATTGGGTATAGCTCTTGGGTAATCGGTCATCTGTTCAAAACCAAAAGATGAATTCAGCGTAATTTCATTATTACCTGCTTTTCCCTTCTTAGTTGTGATGAGCATTACACCATTGGCAGCCTTTACTCCATAAACTGCAGCGGAGGCATCTTTTAAAATTGACACATTGTCAATAGTACTGGGATCTATTCGTTGAAAATCCCAACGGGGAATTCCATCAACGACTACGAGCATAGATCCCCAACCCCTGATATCTATTTGATTATCATAAACTCCAGGTTCGCTACCAAGTGTTTGAACTCTCAACCCTGGCAACTTACCCGATAAGGCATTACTAAAGTCAGGAGATGTAACAGCCACTAATTCTTTTGAATTCACAGTAGCAACAGCTCCAGTCAGGTTAGCTTTTTTCTGGACACCATAACCTACAGCTACAACCTCTTCAATGCCAATGGCATCTACTTCCATTATAATATTGACCGATGTTTTCCCAGTAATATCAATTTCTTGAGATTTCATTCCAATAAAAGAGAAGACAATCACTTTTGCTTCTGATGGTAGCGATAAAGCGAAATTACCATCACTATCAGAAGTGATGCCAATTGTGGTGCCTTTTACAACTATTGCGGCACCAGGAATTGGTGCTCCTGACTGATCAGTCACCTTCCCTGTTATCTTTTTGCCCTGTTGTTGCTCACTTATAAAGGGTTCCATCTCATTTTTATCGTATAAGGCAATCTGGCGGCCAAGAACCTTGTATTTAACTGAAGTGCTTGAGAGTACTTTATCCAGAATTTCGGTGATCGATTTTTGAGTAACTTCGACAGATACTTGTTTATTTACATCGACTTTTTCATTGTAGAAGAATTTGAATTCACTTTGTGCTTCGATTGTCCGCAGGACGTTCAGCAAGGTCGAGTTGTTTTCGGTAATGGTCAATTTTGTGGTCTGCGAATAGGTTTCAGCAGAAAAACAGCTTAAAATTGATACAGTTACGATCAGAATAGTTAGTTTCATTTTTCTAAAAAATTGATAAAATATAGGCTGAGTGCCATATTTTCGTAGCAATTTATTCATAACTTTGTAATTGGTTTAAATAATGTTTGTTTTTTAAATCGAATCTGGTTTAAAGGTGGGAACGGCCATTCTCACCTTTACTTTTTTGAATGTGGTAGTTTGTTTTTCTCCATTCTTAAATAGTTTAGTTTATAAATTGGTTCTTTCATTCTTTACCAGGACGTTATCTTCCTGATATCTTTAATATCCTTGTGTTTTTATCAAATTTATATTTAATGGGTGTTGTCGTGTTGATCAGTTCAAGTACTTCGACGAATGTTTCCATTTCAATCGTTCCTGTATAGCCTAATTTTTTCAGCTTCTCACCCTGTAATTCAATTTTTACATTGTACCACCGTTCCAACGCTTTGGCAACATTCGCAAAAGGCTCTTTTACAAACATTAGTTTACCTTCTTTCCATGAAGTGCTCAATTCGGTATTGACTTCTTTCATTGAGAATTCATTGGTTGGTGTAATGATTGACTGCTGACGTGGTTTTAGAGTTGCCATTTGGTTTGAATTGTTACTGACTTTTACAGATCCTTCAACCAATGTAGTTCGGAAGGTTTCATCACTATATGCCTTTACATCGAAGGAGGTTCCCAACACTTCAATAGCTCCTAACCTGGTTTTCACGATAAAGGGTTTCCCGTCCTTTATCACGTTAAAATAGGCCTGGCCCGTAAGTTCAACATTACGGATTGCAGCATATTGTTTGGGGAAGGAGATGGTCGATCCTGAGTTCAACCATACTTCGGAACCGTCGGGGAGTTTAAAACTGGTCCTTGCACCATTGGGGGTAGTAACGGTTTCGACGACACCGGCGTATTGTAGTTTTTCTGGCTTATTGTAAAATATTACGGTAGTAGTTATTAATCCTAAAATTAATACCGCGGCAACTTTTAAGAGGGCCCGATATAAAGTAACCCGCCAGGCAATCGTTTTTGATTCTTCCAATGCGATACGGTGGTGAATTTTGTCGAGCAATTGGTTGTTCTCTTTGTTATAAACGGTAGTACTCAAAGTCTCTTCCCACAGTTTTAGGATTACCGTTGACACATTTTCCTTATTATCATCCGAACATATCGCATTTATAACCTCGGTAAATTCATCGGGGCTGCAAGTGCTGTTTAAATATTTGCTAAATTTTTTTTCCATGTTGTACGTGTAATACACAAAAGGGTGGGGCATCCCCTGCTCCGAAAGCAGGAAATTATAAAAAAAGATAAAAATAAAGGAGGGAGATCATACCCATCTCGTGCATAGCGCTCTTTATGTGTTTGATGGCGTGGGTAATATGATCTTCTACTGTTTTTTCGGAAATATTCAGTTGCTGGGCAATTTCTTTGTTCGACAGTCCTTCAGTACGGTTTAAAACAAAAACCTGTCGTCTTTTTTCGGGAAGACTAGACACAATATGATCAATTCCGGTTTTGATTTCATCGTATTCGAGCTGATTTTGGGTCTGATATTCTTCGGCAACCGACCGTAGATAGAGTTCATCTTTAAAGGTATGATCTTTCACAGATGACCGGATTAAATTCAGCACTTCGTTTTTCGTGATTGTGAAGATATAGGCATTAAATGTCACCGCATTGCTGATTTTTTGCCGGTTGAGCCAGATCTTGACAAACACCTCCTGGAGAATATCGTCTATATCGGTTTCAATTTTAAGGATGGACTTTGAGAAATGATACAGGCGAGGGTAGTAGTAACTAAATAATTCATCTACAGCTGATTTATCATCTTTTTTCAGTCTGCGGATTATATCTTCAGTGTTACTAATGGTCAATACCCTGTATTTTTCCATAAATTGGTCTTTTCCCTTGAATGCGAATGAGGTTCCTTAAGTTTGGATTGGTCAGACCAAAAGTAATTATTTCTGACGATTTACAATTTTGAAATTGTCAATTTGTTTTTTGTTGATGATTTGCTTTTGCGGCGCATGGGTAGGTTCATTTTTATTTGATTGGGTAGTTGCACCTACAGATATCAGCATTTTCTACCCTGGGTGGCGCTCTCTGCGATCGCTAACCCGGGGATATTGATATTCCACCCAGTCAGGGTGGTAACTTAAAAATGATGACCAGATTAACAAAATTGCCTTAACCCACATTGCAGGCTTAGAGAGCAATTTTAGTTAAAATTCAACTATTTTCAGCTAATTTCAACTATTTTCAGCGATTCAGCTTAAATAATTTTTTGATGTTGTCTTCAACTGGCAACTGACCGATTTCAAAGCAGTAGCTTTTTGGTAACGATCGGTTGCCAAAAATTTAGGCCAATAATGTAGTTGCTGTTTTTAACGAACCTCCTTTCTTTATTTTTATGATTATCCCTAGATTCGGGAATGGGGTATTTCCGCGACGGTTTTCACGCCGTGAATTTTACTGTTAGCCTGGTTGACAAGGCAATGGATTAATCCATTCACCCTGGAAAATAGTAAGATATGCGATCAGTTTCTTCCATAAGTCCAAGTACCAGTGAATTTTCAAAAAGCCTAATAAAAACAAGTGGTGGTAACCAGATATTTTTTCAATAACCACAATAATTATTTTTTATAAATTTTTCAGTTACAGATCATCCCCCGGTAACTAAAATACTTTAAATCCCCCCCCACACAAAAAACTCATCCCCATAAAGCTATTACCCATTAAGGGCCAGAGTAATATTCTCCATATATGGAATATTTAAAAGCAGGATGCCGACACCAAAATTTAAAATTTTCAAAATTCATATGTGTAAAGGAAGTAAGGGTACTCCCATTTAAAACCCCACTGACGGCCTGAGAAGGGGGACAACCCCCGGCCTCTAATTTTATTTATTAATTTTTTAAATTTTCACTACTATGGTAACAATTATGAGTTATGCCCTGAGACAGGGGCAAGATCAAAAGGAATTTCTAGTCCTTATTTTAAATGGAGGAATTGAACTTGTGAAATCAAGAAAAACCGAAAGGTATTACGCCACCATCAAAAAGTGCTCAATATCAGCTACTTTTGACGAGGCAACATGCCAAGCTTCAATCGGTCAACAATTCCCAGGATCCATCCAGAAACAAAGCTGTGAGCCTTACACGTTTGTGGTTAAGGAGACTGGTGAAATTCTCGAAATGAACTATCGTTGGACTTATGTTCCAGATGGTTCTACTTTGGAAGAAGCAATTTATGAGGAAACACCTGCAGAAGTAAGTTTAAGCAACTAAAGGCAGTCTATTTTCTACATCAAGCTTTTTGGCTGATGGAAAGATTCATTTCCGAGAGAGGGTGTCCAATTTGGATGCCCTTTTTTGATTCTCAATATATGTATTCTGAAAATAATTAAAGCTATTATTTTCTAATTGGCATATATACAATGTTTTAACTTTTTTAATTACAAATACTTTATTTATTATGAATTTACAACAAGCTGAACGTAGGCAGGCTAAAATGAAATTAGGCTTGCAGAGTCCTGCGG